>VTLG01016323.1_pt1 | contig 37798 bp, 57 predicted proteins | sample 4694571 | NCBI WGS metagenome assembly VTLG01 (sample SAMN12604809, study PRJNA352737) | marine metagenome | biome: ENVO:00000447; feature: ENVO:00000209|ENVO:00000569|ENVO:01000036; material: ENVO:00002151; isolation source: viral sequences binned using virsorter ...
ATAGTTTTCCCCAACCTCCGTATTGATTGAAACAACGGTAGAAGATCCATCCTCTACATAATTATCCAACCTCTCCTGGCTTCTGCCTCCTAATCGAAAATCATAACTAACAGTTTCTTCTGTAAAATTATCACCTCCATCTGCGGCTTTTATCGGTGTCTCATCTAAATAAATAGCTTTTGAAGCATCAGGCACAAAACCCGCAATCGTTCCTTCGCAAAGAAGATCAACGAGTTTAATGACTGAAGTAGAATTTAAACCCATAATTCAATCGTCAGCAAAGTGATAACCAAGTTGGACAACTTTTAAAGTATTAACATTAAGGTCAACATTTGTGTCTATAACTGCAATAGATTGTCTGTAGTTATCTTTCCATGCGATTTTGCCATAGGCAAATTGAATTACAAATTTTTGACTTTGAGTTGCACTCATTAGGCCTTGTACTGTGAATTGCATATTTCCTACCCATCTGTTCTCGTCTGTATTATATGATTTAACTTCTAAAGTGATAAATCCATCGACTCTTGTTGAACCTTCCGCTGCAACATAACTATAGATTCCGGTAGGCAATTCAAGCGCTAATTGACATCTATGCGCGGGATAATTCTCATCTGATTCACCAATGATAGTCGCAAGATCAACATGAGCGTCACTATCTAAAGGGATATTAATGCCTGCAGCGCCGATCCATTGGTGCCCCCCCTTGATTCCATCATCAGTGATTTTCTTTGCTTTAATTCCACCGGAATCTTGAAAAGTGAAGCTAAGAACTTCACCATTGACCATTAAGGTGTCAGGACTTGGTGTCTTGATCCAAGTGTTTAAAGGATCACTTTCATCAGTAACTTCTATGCTTGCTGAAATTAAATGACTACCAATTAATGTTTGACCATAAGCTACTGGAATTGTTGCACCAGCTCCGACAGAGTTGACAGCTCCGGTCATGGCATAACTTTGCTGACCGTCCGAGCCACGAGTAACAGAACCTGGACCACTAGCTCTAGCCATTGAACCCGGAGTGAATCTTGGAGCAAAATCAGGTTGTGGCGAAAGCATTTGACTAATGCCTCCGAGAGTAAGAGCAATACCTACGTTTCCACCAATGGCGATAGCAGAAGCAAGAGTTCCAGAACCGAGAGCTGTTCCTGTTCCCACAAACATTGAGGAACCCATAAAAGTGACTCCACCTGTTACTATCGCCAACCCAATCAAGGCTGCTCCCATAAGGATTGCTCCTGTCCCTTTTCCTGATCCCGTAATTACAGGAGTAATAATCAGATCATTACTACCAAAAGGAAGAGTCATCTCTTCCAAGCTCAAATCTGTCTCAGCTTGAACAACCTTATATCCAATTCCATTTTCTCCTGACTGAATAAGATGCTTCGCAAAATCTGGATAGTTAAGGCAAAGCAGTCTTATTGCATCAATAGGCCTACGCAAATTGTGGTACTCGTGAATAGCACCGAACTGCTCTGCTAATTCATCTTGCAGAAGCACTCGCTGCATATCGAAATACATGTTCTGTCTTCTTGCAATAATAGGCGTTTAATGTCTCAATGCAGCTCAAAGAATCTTGTTTTTGATGCAAGATCCGTTGATTGGGTAGCAATATCGCTGCGTGCATTGGGTTTTTTGTTGCAAGACGCATAATCAGAACATCATTTGGAAGACGTTTCTTAAATGGAACTTCTTCAAAACCTTGTTTAGGCATCTGATCTAAAAAGATACTTTCACAGGTTTCTAAATCTGCAGGTCTGACATATCGAGGCAATTTCACACCTAATAATGCAAAATAATCACGCATCAAGGTATAACAATCAAACTTTCCATATTCCCAGTCCCTACCAATTAAGGGTTGATAGTCAGCCATTGATTCTCAGGAACAGAGAAGATATGCCAAGTTTTCTTTGATTGACGTTGAGATTTTAAATCACCTTCACTGGCTGGGCCACCTCGCGGGTGAGAATGAACAATTGCTTCGATAGGACCGAAGGTTCGAGCTGTTGCATAATCGCGTGGATCTAAAACAAAATCATCTTCTGGATTGTCAGCGATATTTCGACAACGCCAATATTGACCATCTACAACAACTCCACAAGATTCCTTAGGAGCCATTTCAAATGCATGTTGCTCTGCCTTACATCTGTAATCTGACACCAGGGAATCCTCCGAAGGGAAGTTTCGTTCTATTAGTCACAAAGAACCCACCTTGTCTTGCATTATATTCAGCAAATCTCTTGTAGCAGCTTGTATACCTTTTCCCGCAAACATCTTCAGAAGCATCAGTGACTTCAACATCATTCTCGTTATACATCCGTGTGCCGTTATATCCACATTGGGTTCCTTTATATTGCCAAGGACAATGCTCAAGAACTTGACGTCTTGGTAAACGTAAATTTGTTAAATCTAATTTGCTTGTTAATTCAAAAGAAACAGTAGTTGGGTTTTCAGATGCAACTCGATCTATATACCAATTATCATCTTGTTCAAAAATTGCTGTTGGATCAGCGGTTGAATTACTTCCACTGGTGAAGTTTGCTGCATCGAGAAATTTTTTACATGTTCTAATTCTGACTATCTTTGCATTCAAAGGATTGTAAGCATTTAATAAAACAGAGATAGCGCTATTGGCATTAGCAATCGAAAAAGTTGGCCTTGGTAATGTTCCTTTTGTTGTTCTTTTAAAACCTTCAAATTCACATGGAACAGCAGAATAAGTAATAGAATTAAAAACTATATTTCCATATATTTCATTAGTGCCTGCATGATAGTAATAAGTTGCATCAACACCGTTAACAGCAGCGGTTAAATGCAATTGATATAATTCAATAATTGCAGAAGGTGCAAGCAATTGAATCTGCTCTTGTATTGTTTTTGAAACAGTTGCTGTCCAAAAAGTAAATTCTGTTTTAAGTGCAATTCCTTCAAAAGATTCACTAGCAGAATTGTCAAAAGCAGTTGCATCAATTAATAAATAATATTTTGTACGTCCTTCTAAAACAACACTAGGATTAATTGTAATTGTTTCCGTTCCTGTTCCTGTAACCTGCCCACTTGTAACTGCAATTGTTTCAACAACGGAATCATCTGAATCTTTATAAAGAACGACATTTCCACTTTCTACGTCAACATCCTGATCAAAAACTAAAACGATATTTGTCTCAGTTGAGACATTAGTATCGGTAGCTAAAGGGGTTGAAGATGCTCTTGTTAAGGTTGGGGCCGTCATGTTTCTGCTACCTGCAAGAAAGTCGCAGAAATATTGGCTCGACCATTAGATGGAATAGTTTTATCCCATGAAATACAAATATATTTTTTAGAGGCACTTTCTCCGTGTGGCTGATAATCGAAACTCTCCACACCTCCACGAGCATCAAGAAAATCTTCGATTTCATCTGATTGCGTTTCTGTGATGTTATTCCAAACAAAATTCCATGCTTTTAGATTCTGATTAATGCCGAATGTTGAACGTTGTGAATACCCTGATCCAAATTGTGCGACATTGACGATTGGAGCGCTTTCTTTTTTAGCTCCATAGGCCGGATTAACAGTTGTAGGAAAAGCAGCCATAATTTATGCGTAAAGAAGACCACCTGGACGGCGTTCTTTGATAAGTTGTTGTTGGATTGCAGCAGCGATTGCTGAGCCTAATTGTTTTGCTTCACCACCTTGAGCACTGACATTAGTCTCATTTGCGTCAACACTGACATTGATCACAGTTCCACCTCCTCCGATTGCATGATTCGGTGTAATGTTACCGCTCGAATGAGGTGTGAAGATTTCAGGGCCGCGCTCACCGACAAGGTAACTAGTCCCACCAGAGACAGGGCCTCCCATCGCATTTTTCTTGCCGCCGCCAAAAATTCCACTGAAAATTCCGCCTAATATTCCTCCACTTCCACCTGACCCTACGGATCCCCATAAAGCCATATTGATCGCAACTTCCATTGCTTGATCAGCAATCCTCTTCAAGATCTGCGACATAGATTCACCGAGAGTTTGCGACCCTTCAATAGCGCTCATGATCGAAGCTGTTACGTCGCTCTTCACTGTTTGCCCTATTTGATGCCACTTCTCCTTCAACTCATCTGCTAACTGTTTTTGTTTTTTCATTCCTTCCGTCGCCTTATCCTGAACCTCTTGCATCTTTTCAGTTAGGCCTATATAAGCACCCGACAGACGATCAAAAACCCCAACACCTTCCACTTCGTAGGTCTTCCATTTCTCATTGAAGTTTGCTTCTTGAATGGAAGCCTTTAGCGCAGTTATTTGTTCTTGTGCTTTTTCTAAATCTTGATTAATTCCTGATTTTCGGCGTTGTTGTGTGTTAAGACCTGACCATTCCTCGTTTAGCTTCTTGATTTCACGTTCTAGACCTGACACTTTTGCTTCAGCTTGCTCAATAGGGACGACTCCGCTTTCAACATCTTTGTTGAATTTCTTAGCAGCCTCACTCCCTTTGTTTAATTGTTTATAGACGTAATAAAGCCCAGCCCCTAAAGCAATAATCCCAGCAACAATTGGGCCGGCAACAAGAACAGTCAGTGCGGCCTTTAAGCCAAAGACCGCCGCTGTACCTAATATGATGCCTTTTGTCAAAACCCCAATGACGGCTACTCCTTTTCCAAGGATTGCAATGACAGGGCCGGCAGCAGCTCCGATGGCGATAACTGCGGCAGCTGTCGTAATAACACGGTCAGGAAGGGCTCCAATTGCATTAACAAGAGCTGTTATACCTTTGACCAACGGGATAACTGCAGGCAATAACTTCACGCCGACTGCAATTGACAGTTTCTCAACTGCATTCTGAAAATCTTTGAATTTCTGCGTCGGATCTTCTTCCATAAGACCCGCAATAGCTCCAGCTCCTTCTTTCTCAATCCTTTTCAGTGCATTGATGACAACTTCTGCGGTGACTTTTCCTTCTGACGCTAATTTTTTGAGTTGCCCAATAGGGACACCCATTTCTTTCGCAATAATCTGATTTAATTTCGGCAGTTGCTCAGCAATACTTCTAAATTCATCACCTTGTAAACGCCCAGAACCTAAAGCTTGTGCTAACTGCAAGAATGCGCCTGATGCAGCCGCAGCAGTCACACCCGATAACTTGGCGGCAGTATTAAAGCCAATAAATGTTGATTCAATATCTTTCAGCTCAACGCCGATCGGTCTTAATCGTGCATAAATATCAGTAACACCAGAAAGTGCTTCTGTTTGACTTAATCCAAAGGTCTTTGCTGCCTTAGCTGCTAATTGCTGAGCTTTCGCATTTTCTCCATATTCCTGACTTAATAACCTCAGCCTTAACTCTGTTTGTTTGAACGTCGCCGCCACATTCACCATGCGACGACCTGTTTCTGCAAGTGCTAAACGACCTAAAGCACCTTGCAAACCGCCAATTCTAGTTGTCGCATTCTTTACTCGATCAGCTAAACCCCTTGATGCACCTTGCATCTCGCGGATCTGCTTTATAGCAGCCCGCGCATCAACCCTAAACCTGATATTTGACTCAGCCACAGAACTCCGTCACATAATCAGATTCTATCGATAACGCTTAACTTTCTCAGCTTCTTGTCGTTCATTATCTGCTTTTAATTCGTAATACGCCGCAAAATACATAAATTCTGCATCAGTCAATTCCGTCCGAAGACGTGAAACTGTCATTCCTAATTCGCAGGCCAAGAAAAACTCAAAATAGAGCCAACCGGACTGCCTCAGTCGTTTTTTGCGTCTTGGACCGTTCCGTCTGCTGCTAATCCATGCAAGAACAATTCAACTTCATTTAATACATCTTCGGGTAATTCTCTTTGCAGCTTTGCCGCATCCGCCATTGCAAATGCCTTGCTTCCATCTTCGAGTTCCGCCATCTGACACAACATTTGTGTGCTGATTTTCAAGGAGTCTTCACTATTAGCACTTGCCATCGCTCTCATTCGATCAGAGCGAGTAATGGGCTTGAAATATAATTCAACTAAAAGATCACCTTTTGAATCTTTTAATTCAAATTTACGGCGTTCATTAAGATCAAACGCACCGCAGATCAGATCAACAGTGCGTTCTTTTGGGGTTGTTGGGGTTGACATTAAACAGCAAGAGTAGGAGCACCGTTAAACGTAAAATTAACGCTTACGGCTTCTAGCTCGCCGATACTAGCTCCATAGTCTGTTCCAGTCACCAAGATGCTTCCAGTAATCTTTTTTCCACCTGATTCATCAAGATAAAGCTCAACAAAAGCATCAGCAGGGTCTTCTGTTGTAACAATCTCCTTAATTAAATCAAGTTTATCACCAGACCCAGGGGCGTCATAAAGGACTTCAATTGATCCTGATCCGCCAAGCATTCCACCCACATATTTATGGGCAGTATCTCCGTGAGCGTCACAAGAGAGCGAGTCTTTTGAAAGTGATGCACTCCAAGACCTCACGGCAGCAATCTCAGAGACACCGCCTGAAGCATCTTTGTCAAATTTGACAGTGCCTTGTTGTCCGCGATAAAAAGCCATAATTAGATGTCCAAGGTGATTGCGCCGTTGGTGACGAAGTTGCAGGTAATCACCTCAACTTCACCAACAGAGGCAGTGTATGAAGCACTCGTGATTACTCCGTCAAAGCTAATTTTCTTAGAGCCAGAAGTATCAAGATAAAGCTCAAAAAGAGCGCCTCCCGCATCTGTCGCTGTATTTGCAGCTTCGATGAAGACATTCGTTTCATCGGAAGAACTAGCGGTATAAAGTAACTCAACGCTACCCGATCCGCTAATCAGTCCTCCGACGTTTGCCCTGTAAGTCGCACCTAACGCCGTGGACTCCAATGCTTCTTTTTCTACTGTCATGGTCCAAGACCGGGTGCTCGTAATAGCAGCAGCACTTGAGCCGGCATCGTCGAATTTGACTGAGCCTTCTTCGCCGCGATAAAAAGCCATTAGTTAAAGATCCTCGAAAACTTCAAATGTGCATCGCACTTGAGTTAGAAAATAACCCTCCGGCTGTGGCGCGGCCATAACCTCAGGCCCAATCGGAGGATCAAAATGAACACCCGATACGGTAATTCTATTGTAGAGGTCTCTAACTCTTTTGCCGATTGTTAAATTATCTCCGGGGCCAACACCTTTCGCTGAATAAATACTGATCGAAACAAGTCCAGTCAAATTATTACTTGAGCTAGAACTATCCCCCATCGTTAAATATTCACTGCTGCTAAATCCAACGCTGCATTGGCACCAACTTGTCCCCGGCGTTGGTGTATAAGGCATATTGTGGAAGACAACAGGAATTGCAGGCGAACTGTCTAGCTCAGTTTTTAACCGACCTTCAATTGTCGAACGTACTGTGTTGAGATTTAAGGCTGCCATTTAACGATCCCTTTCTGCCATTCTGTCCCATTCTCGTTGCAACCACCGTTCCATGCCCTTTGCAATTAATTCGGGATAACCAGGCACAGCCTTTTGTTTCGAGCGATAAGTACCACCCCAAGCCCTTGGTAAATTTGTTCCATAAGCAACTGGTTCTGCATATTCCATGTTGTTTGCGATGATGTATTGATTGCCCACTTTTTCTTGCCCAGCTGTATACCCCGAATATTTTCGAGAGGTTCTAAAAGTTAAACCCGTCGCTCGAGTCGAAGCATCTGTTACCACCTTTGGAGCCTGCCTGTCACTAGTAACTCCATCAGGCTTTGATCCGGGTGTTGTATTCTCCCCAATCGTCCAAGCATTTCGCAGACGACCCGTATCAACGGGCGTCGCAAGTTTCAACCTTGCATCACACTCAAGGACACAAGCATGGAGAAGCTTATCGAAATGATTCCCTATATATTGAGGAATCTTCTCAGGAGGAACAATCATGCTCTCAGAATCAGTTCATAGGTAATGGCTGTGTTTGCCTGCTCAACCGTTTTCACTCTAATAATTTGATAGTTAACGCTACTAATGACAACACGATCAGTAGTTGTCGGAGCACTGGTTACACTCGAGGCCGCAATTGTCAGGCGACGATCGTCTGACTGCACTAATTCATTAACCTCGCGTGCATTCACATCTTCAACCAATCCTTTCACGGTTGTATCTGATGTTGTCTCTGCAACAACGCCTGTAGTTGTGTTGTAAGTACCCGGCGAAACCACACGGATAGTCACATCACCACCAACAGCATTCAAAACCTTCTTTGATGCTTTCCTAAGTGATGATGCAATACCCATCAGACCCGATACGCGACACAGGCACCACTAGCGAGTGTGATGCTGGTGAAATCCCCATACAAAGAGAAATTTGCAGGGAAGGATTCACTGGCGATTGAATTTCCAGTCAAATTAGAAGTCGCAGCTGAGACTTCAGTTGCTTCATAAAAGTCAATCCGCTTAAAACGACCTGTATGAGCAGCAGTATTGGTGATCAACTCACCCCCAACTGCATAATCGGGCTCGGCGTAATTCATGATGATTAGCTCCTTTTAATAGCTACATTACCTGGCCCAGAAATTCGGAGGCCAGTTAAATATCGTTCGTAGACAGGCGGCACTCTATCGGCTCCAACTGCTCCATAGAAATTCGGTGAAACTGAAATGCTTCCAACCGACAAAGACTTGTAATCTTCTAACCCACTAAGACCAATTCCATCAGTGTTGTTCTGAAGGTAAACCGCAAGGATAACTTGTGCTTTCTTTACTTGATCTGGAATCTCAGTATCAGTAAAATAATCAGTCGTTATTTTGAACGGGAAACCTGTTGCATAAGTATTGATATAAGAATCGGGCTTCCTAACACCGGTTCGCGGCCATTGCAGTGCTTGGGTGTCATCAGCTCGAGCACCTAAGAATCTTTCACGGTCAATTCTTTGACAAGCTGTATACAAGGCGCGATTCCGATAATCATCGCTAGTGCTGCCGGCTTCCCATGCAGTCACATCGTCATCTTTGACGAGTCCTTCAACGATGCCGTTGGCATCGGACAACGTTATATAAGAATTAGCCGACGCTGACCCGACGGTCGCGACGATCGTGATCGCCATCAGTTTTTACCTTTGGTTTGCGTTTCTTTTTTGGTTTAGAAACAGGAATAGAGGCCGCCTGTTTAGCAGCCTCTTGTTCCTTTATTCGCCTAAAAGCGAACATTCCCATTAACTAGAAGCACCCTTGAGCGCTACAAAGTTAAGGACAATCGCTTCACCCAAAGAACCAGCAGAGAGATTAGCCACTGTGATTGCAAATGAGCCGGCAGCAATGGTGTTTGCCTGCACTAAATAAGCGCCTGCAGTTCCTGCACTCCCGTGATTCACGAGCACCACATCGGTTGCTGCTATTTCACTATTAGTAACAGTGAAAGAGACTTCTGCGGCAGCTGCAAGAGCTGCATCGTCCATGGTGATTTGACCAGAAGCTGTATTAAGAGTCACACCAGTCGCTTTTGAAGTCGCCTGGGTAACAGTGCCTCCGGTGGTCGGGCCTATAAGTTTGCCCGCTGTTGCTTCAAATAAAGATGCCATAGTTAGTTACCTCTAATCGTAATTTGAGACAACAGTAGCCCTTGCGACACCTAGGTTTTTGTCGGAATAAACCTTGGACCAGTTTCCAACAGTCTGCAATTGAGCAATTGTAGGGTTGGTCGTGGTCACTGCCCACTTAGCACCGGAAGGGTGATAGCAGTAGTGAGTGTCGTAGCTAATAGCATCGGACTTCGCAAGAATGTCTCTATCTTGCTCAATGTCCAAAGCAGCTTGTTCGCCGCTCCCTACACTTCCAGGCTGGAAAAAGTAGCAAGCGTATTCTGTAGAAGCGCCGGAACCTGTAGTAGTTACGTCGTCCGAAACAATTACATTCAAGCCGCAGAAAGTAGGAACTTTGTCGTCACCGCCATAGGCGTTGGCCATTGTTCCGCCTGACTGAGTTGTGGTAGTGCCACGGGCGTCAGCAGTTGATACATAATCGATCAACTTACGCTCAACCAAGTCGTAATAAGTTGCGCTGTGAATTGCAACCGCAGTGAGCTTGTCGCCTTGCTCACCAAACTTGTTCCGAGCTGCCGCAACAGTGCGTGGGCTTAGAACAGTTGGAGTGTCACCACTCTCAGAATCAACGCACATTGAGAAAAATGCGCTGGAAGAGCTGTTTGCGTTCAGTGAACCGAATACACCTTCCAAAACAGCAAGAAGATCTTTCTGCTTTTGGTTGGCAATGTATGCAGCAAGCTTGTTGCCGATAGCAGCCATTGCATCAGAACCGGCAGCAATAGAAGCAAGATCTCTTGCTTCAAATGCACGGCCTCTATGCAATTGAACTCCTATTTGAGAACTGGCTGTGATTTTGCCAGGTGTCAGGCTTGCACTATCTGACAGAACCTCTTGGTCACCAGCTAAATTTGCTGACCAAAAGGGAATGTTTATAAAATCACCGCCTTCGGTTCCGTTCAACTCTGCTAAAGGCTGGACTACCCCAGACTGCAAAAAGCGGTCTAAGTTAGTTGTCGCCTCAACGACATAAGGAACAAAAACCTCTGGAACGATGATGTCTGAGCGTAAAGTCGCCACAGAAACCCTCTCCTAAAGTGTTTGCAGTTTGGGCGTAACCCTTATCCCGCCTCGGCGTAACCGACTAACGAGCTATCTTCAGCATATTAGCGACTCTGAGCCATTTCCCTATACTTTCTCCAAACTTCTGGTCCTTGTTGTTTATAAATCCGAGTTTGTTCAGATAAATTTTGAGTTTCAGGCATGAAATACTTCAAATCACTATCTGAAATATTCCCCGTTGAACTAGATCGACCAGGTGATGCACCACCACCTTGAGGCTTCGCTTGTTTAACAACCCAACGGCTGTTATCTGATGCCGCTAATTTTTTCTCCACCGCATCTTTCACACTTAAGCGGTCATATCCTTCGACATAAACAATTGATCCATCCGCTTCAACTTGAAAATTATCTTTACCCAATTTATTCATGGCATATTCAGTGTCATGAACAAGCGGTGCTAAAGCAGATAATGCCGGTGCTGTTAACTCAAGCTCTTTAACTCGAGCTTCTAATTCAGCAATACGACCATCTTTTTCTTTCGTCGCATCACGAAATTGTTGCTCGAGCTGTTTCCTTGCCTCGGTGTATTGACCTTTGGATTCAAGTTCAGCTTGTTCAGCCTTCCTCTTGAAATCAATTAATTCCTGAACATCAACATCATCAGGAATTTGTTTGGCTTTTTGAATTTTGCCAATTAATTCATGATTCTTACGCTCTAAACCTTTGATACTTTCTTTTAGAGCGTCAACTTCTGCATTGTTCTCAACAGGCGTAACCTCTTGAGATTGTTCTTCAGCCATGTTTAACCCGTAAGGTTGCGGTCAATACTAACCTTTCTTGCTTTCTTTGGCAGTTTTTGCTTTTTTTGGCTTGCTTGGAGCTTTAACTTTTCGTTCTGCCAATTTTTGAAGAAGAGTTTGACCGTCTGCCATGATTTTTGCTCGTATGGGTCTAAATTAGCACCGCCAACAAAAACAACCCCAATGGCAGCACCAATCATTAAAGAAGAAGGCTTCACCGTTCGCGAATTAAAAGAACTCCTTGCATCCGTTCCTGATGTCAACGGCGAAGGTGAAGAAAACATGGTTTATGTCACAACTGGCAACCTCATGGCAGATGTCATCACCCTCGGTAAAGCCGATAGTGCAGATGACATCATGCTGATTCCTGGTTTCTGGCATGAAGTGATGACTTCAGAAGAAACCCTCGATGTTTTCTTGGAGGAGGATTAACCCTTCCTCCCCTTGATCTTCTTAAGGTAAGCCTTACGCTTCTTCATCTTGTAAGCGTGACGCTCCTTGGACTTAGTGATAGCAGCAGAACGCTTGTTGCCACCTGTTCCGTCGCCCCAGGTGTCTCTTGTTTTTGCTCTGCGCTTCGATTTTGCCGTCTCTCTACTCTCTCCTCCAGAAATACCTGGGTAGCCAGGTTTTCTAAGATAACCACTTTGTTTCTCTTGGCGACTGCCGTCTCTTTTTCTGAAATAAAGCGACCTTTGAACGCTGTCGGGGCCGCTGCGTTCCATTCTTCGCCTGTACTGCTTTGCAGTCTCACCTTTTTTTGGTGCGGTTTTGCCTGTTAGCTTTTTCTTTGGCCTTGCTCCTATCCTCTCTTTTCTTATCATCGCTTTCATCCTTAGCTCACTCTTTGTCAGCTTCTTGCCCATTGTCTTCTTGTTCTTCGCCTTCGCTGCACCCTTCGCGGTCATCTTATTCGTGACGCGGGTCATTCCTCCTTTCGCAGCGCTTAGTGCCTTCTTCTCATGCTTCACCCTCGTCGCCGATTTTCCTCTAGTCTTACCTGCTGATTTCTGAGCTTCCCTTAGCTTCCCAGACGCTTTTTTGTACTTAGCCTGAGCTGCACGGCCTTGAGTTGCTTTTCCTTTAAAGCTCGCCTTCCTTGCTGCTGTTTTCGTGACCTTAGCTTTCGCGCTCCGTTTCTTGCCGGCTGCTAATTGCTTCGCGGTTCCTTTTTTCTTGCCCTTAAATTCACTGCCCCTTTCCATCTTGTTATAACTTTTCTTCAGGTCGATCTTTGCCCTGATCTTTTGAGCTTTCGTTTTCGACCCCGGTCTTGGTGCTTTTGTCCGTTGCGGTGAATAAAACCCTGTATTGTCTCGGTAAGCAGGCTTGCCAGTCTGCTTTTTGATGACCTTTTTCCGACCTGTATCAGTCCGCGCCTTACGGTCGGCACTGCTTGCTCTCTTGTATTCAGCCCTCGCTGTACGGCCCTTAGTTGCTTTGCTCCTGAATGATTGCTTGCGTCTTGATGCAGTCTGAGATCTTAAACCCTTCTTGATACCTGAACCGGCAGCCTTCCTTCCTGCTGTTGCTTTCTTTGTATATCTACTTACTGCACTTTTCTTGCCTCTTACGGCTGCTTCTGCTCTAGTTGCTGTATTAAAAGTACTCTTTATCTTCTTTTGCCTCGAGGCGTAACTACCTTTTGCTCCTCTACCTTGGTTCGCTTTTGCAGCTTGATAATTCGCTCTAGGGATGACTGTATCTCTTTTAGCCTTTCTTACCGCTGAAGTTTTGCTCTTATATGTCGCCTTCGCGCCTCGTCCTGCCGTCGATTTACTAAGCTTGCCGGCCCGTTTACCCCCGCCGCCTTTCGCTGCAAAACGTCCGATCTTATCCCTTACGTATCTACGGGCCATGACCTAATAACCAACATTGCTTAGATGTTAGCGACTAAAAATACCTGTTTAGTACATCCAAGTCTTCAAGCGTTTCACTACTTACATATAAACCCTCAACCATCATTTCCATCTCCTCTTTTGTGCGGCCTTTAGAACCTTCAATCGCTTTCTTTAAACGCCGTGGAACCGTCCGGTCTGAAGGCCACGCTCTTGTCATTTCCAATGCTTCTGTTGAAGTCATTTGAACAGAATAGTCATGGCATCATCAACCCAAGCATAAAGCTGCGGTGCATTTTTCTTTAAACTTTCAGGACTAATAACATAATGGACATAACTCTCTGCAAATAATTCATCATCATTCTTGGTCGCATATCGACCAATTAAATTGTCGCCTCCGAGTTTCTTATATTTACGAGGGAACTTGTTCCCCTGATATGCCCTGAAATGAACTTGATGACCAATCTCATGAATCATCGTTGAGAACCATTTGTTTTTTATGCTCTCTGCCCCCGGAGCGGTAGTACTCCAAGGAACTAGATCCTCGTATCTAAAACGGTCGTTACCCGTTGCGCGATAAGCCTTGACACTCTCAAACATTTTCCGAATATCTTCCCTTATTTTCTTCACCCCTGCTTTTGTAACTGTCGAGCCGGTATAAGCAAGTTGAGAATTGACAACTCCGCTAACCGCATTCGTATAACCCAATGTCAAACCTCTGCATGGATGTAATAAACGATCTAAATCAGCAGACCTTAGACGCTTTGCTAACACCCCTGATTCAGTGACCCTCCTCATCAAACCTTGACTTGCCCTACCTTTCCCCTCGTCTAAAGCTTTTAATGCCCCCTTCCAGAAATTCGCAGCTTTCTTTTGTGTTTCCTTCAATGTGTCATTCAAATATCTTGCTCCCCAAACAGAGGAGCTAAACCCTTCGTCTGGGGCTGAGAAATTCAGGAAGATCTTCTCTTGCTCTATAAACCGACGCATCTTCCTCGAATTTTCGGCGGCCTCTCCTCCTAATGACTCCAAATTCGTAAGACTGTCTGAAACCATTTTTCTTGTTCCGCCCGATCTCTTCGCAATATCTTCAGCTCCAGGAGAATCGAACATCCTCAAGGCCACAGGCTCCATGCCCTTAGGAACATCTAATGGAACTTCGGTAACAATCTTTTTCGGAGCTGTGATCGCCCTTAATTTGTTCTCTTTAACAATCTGAGCAAGCGTTTTCTCTGTTCCGTCTGTACTAATCAGCTTCCGAATGGCTTTATCACCATTGCTGCCTTTTCTTGCTGCTAACCGGTTGAAATAAACAGCTTTCTTCTTCCCTAATGCCTCAATCTGTTCAGGTCCTGGACCTAAATATTTGCCCTTATCATTCGTAAGCCTCTTGTCATACAACCAGTTCCCATAAGATTCCCCCGCCGGCACAGGACCGTCTTTACTCATCCGAAAAGCATCATCATCTGGACGTTGAATGCCGTATTTCTCCTCTAAAGCATCCCAATTAGGAACAGCAATCGTCGTGGATCTGCAGTTGAAATGAAGCGGCGGTATTGGTCCGTCGTCGTACGAATATTCTTTCCCGTCCTTCGTCGCACAAGTCAAAGATGTTCGACTATCAAGCGTTGCGACGAAAATAAAATTATCTGTTATTTCTCTATTCGCCCTATAGGTCTGTTGGCTCGCAGTATTTGAGACCTGATTCACACTTGTCCGCACAAGCGTCATTATCTGATGGTTTGCCATCCTTGTTAAATAAGGCCCGCCGGCTTGAGCTATTTGTCTAACCCCTTTCTTCGTTATTTCGCCCGCGGCCATCTCGAACCCTGTTCCAAAATCCATGCCGCCTTGACTACCGATTAAGTTGCGGACAATTTTTTGTGTTGATTCACCTGTCAATAATCCATCTTGAACAACTAAACGAAACTTTTGAGCGGATTTCTCCGATAAACCTCTAAATGCTTTGCCCAAAGAATCCCCATTAGGGAGAGTGATCGGTGCCCCTTGCTGTGCTCCTAATGAGTAGGTCGCTTGTCGTCGCCCTATGACTTTTTCTTCCAAATCATCACTCAACGTGACCATGTTCAGATCTGTTGGATCTGTTTCCACAACCGCTTGTGCAAATTGTGGAGTAACCGTTAATTCTCGAATTAAATCGTCCGCTCCAGGCACCTGCCCCAACAACTGAGCTACTGCAAATTCAGATTGGACATTTGCTAAATCCGTTAGCTCGCCCTTCATTAATTTCGACGCATCTCCAGCCCATCCATCAAGACTTGTCTTTAATGAGCCCAATATCATCCGCAATCTTTGCGCTCGATAAGACGCGGCATATTCCTGCGCGTCCATCGCCATTAATTCATTCGTTGCATTAAGGACAATGCGGTTATATGCAACAACAACCTTCTTCGCAACATTATTGCTATAGCGATTTAAATCAATCGCATTTTTATAAACGCTTGGCGGTACTCCTTGTTTTTCCGCCATCTATCACTCCTCTGCCGGACTTGCTTGCTCTGCCGGTCCTCCCATCTCAATCAATCCGCCGGCTTCTGTTGCTTCGAGTTCTCCTTCTATATCGAAATCATCCCCAAGAACTTCATTGTCCGAAAGCTGCGTCAGTAATGTTTCCTTAGAAATTGTGCCGGCTGTATAAAGTTGCAGCAGGCTCCCAATCTCTTGAGAATCAAGGCGAGTCGATAAGAAGTCACGGTTCACGAAAGTGCTACCAGATTCGACTCCTAAATAATCAGCATGAAACCTCAGGCAATTATCGAGTAAATCCTGCATTTGCTGAGCAATAAGCATCATTGTGCTATCGCCTTGAGAACGGTCAATACGCTTGGCTTCCGCCGCTTCGCCGACCAATTTCTGACCAAGTACGGCGGCCAATGCAAGCGTATTTACTTGAGTTTCAATCTGCTCAATCTGCTTGAATTGAGCATCGAAACTTTTACCGCCGGGCTCTATATATTCGGCTCGACCTTCCGCAGGAAAACAAATTGCCTCACCCGGTCCTGCGCTGACTTCTTCGGCACTTTGAGGGAAGCCGAAGAAAGAGAGCATTGGCACCGCTGAAATATGAAGCATATTCGACAGATCTGAGCTGACTTGATAGTGCTTCAAATTCAACTCCGCAATATCCTCCATCGGTGGACGCGACTCAAGCAATCCAACCCTGTTCGAATAAGCCGTGGCGAAAGGAATCACATCAAGGCTCGTAACCCCTTCTTCGTGAATGATCCAATCTGATTTTTCTTTATCTTTTCGATGGATCTCATATCCTCCAGGAGTTAATAATCGAATCTGCTGAATTTCTTTCTCCCCATACAAACCGTCAGGCTCAATAACTCGTTCTGCTAATCGCAATTGAACTAATTCTTCACGGCCTTCCTTCTTCTCAGTTCTCCAGCCGATAATGTCCCGTGGTGAATAAGGAACCCAATAAGGTCGCCCGCTACCATCTTGCGGTGCATCAACAAGGACACCTACATGTCCATATCTAATTAATTTCTTTGCAGCCTCAAAAGTGAAAATATTTAGATCGTTTCCTAATAAATCGACATCAAATAAATCTTCCCTAATTACGTCAGGTACATCATTTAATCGCACCGGCTTGCGTGTCAACATGCCGGCCAACATCCGCTCGATTCTTACATAGAGAGGGCTGAGAACGGATTTAGAGAGGCGATTATCATAACTTTCGTCTAATTCCCTTGGCTCTTGCGGTAAATATTTTCGATGCTTTTCACGCATTTCATACGTGCCCTGCACTAAAGCATCAATCAAAACCCAGTGCGGTTGCATGTTCAACCACGCTTGATTTGGGTCGCTAACTTTCGTGATGCGAGCCTTCGCACCCTTTCGATGATCCCTATATCCGCTATACGTCACGGCATCACAGTGAATTTAGTACCAGTGTAAAGACAGAATCAATAAATCCTAATTCCTGTACCCTTACCTGCTCGAGCATAGAGCAGACTGAACTCTCTATAAACCATATATCCCAAAGCATCATTCATGTGGTCATAGCCATTTTGCTTGTCCGGATCACCCGTCTTTTCGTCATAACTTTGAAGCTCAAGACACTCAATTAATTTCACACAGCAAGGAGCAATCTCGAGGCGTATTTCGCCTTTTGAATTGCAGAGGAGCGCATTGACCGAAGCAACTCTGTCCTTGATTGGCGGGTTCGCTTTTCCGCTGCAATTGCTGAATCCATAAGACTCCATAATCGCAACGTCCGTTTTTGCAGCATTGGTAGAGCGATTGCCTCCGCTGGCATCGGGAAAAGCTCTAATTCTTCTATTCGGATAGCGGCGTTGAGCTTCTTTGCACAGTGCATCTGTGTCGTGTACCCCAGAAATTTCGTCGATTATGACTAACTTATTGCCGTCCCGCACCCCCATGACACCATTTGTATTAGCCACGTTGAAGTCAACGCCCATCATCAGCGGTTCTTCCTCATAATTATCAGGATCTTTGACATGCTTAAGCCGATCAAAGCGGTCATAAACTTGCCCCGTATTCAGATTGACAAATTGCCCTTCGAGATAAGCCTTGATTAATTGCTCTGGATAATTAGATCGCAAAGAATCGATGAATCCTTCAGGGAGAAAAGGATTATCAGCAGTCCTCGCCCGAATTAATCCTGTATCTTCGCCGGCATTCTTTTCAAAAGTATTGAACGCCCATCCATAACCCTCCGGGGTTGTTGCAGCATAAAGCTGCTGAACATTTCCAGATCTAAGCCGAGCAAGAGCCATGATCGTTGCTTGCTCTGCGTCATAAGTCGGAACAGTATCCGCCTCGTCGAATCCGATTGCACAAAGGTTCTGACCTCTGAGCCGCTGATAAGTCAGCATCGTTCTCAGCAATATCGTGTGATTTCCTTCCTGAAAATGAAGCGTATATTCAGGCAGCGGACTTGCACGATAATCAAACGGAATTTCCCATTGGTCCAATAATTCATTCATCGTCCGCATCAAAATGTCTCTCAACATGGGTGCGGTGGGTTCCATTAATGCCGAGACATATCCAACATTCAAAGAACCAAGGATGATGGCTTTGCTCACAAGAGCATGAGTTTTTCCTGCACCAAAGCCGCACACAAGACCAAGCTTGCGGTCAGTGATGTTTTCACAAAAGGCCGTTTGATGAGACAACAATCCATCAAGAACTCTTGATCTGACTTCCTCCGCTGTGGGCAACCGGTTGATCGTTGCCGATGTAGCGAAATGAGTGATTGGCTCCGCTTCACAGATGCCGGCAATGAGCGCGGTGCTCATTAGTTCAGCTCAAATCGCAGCAATCGGGCCTGCATCTCAATGCACCGCAAAGCCGTCGCAATGTTCCCTTTTTCACCGGCTTGACGCTCATAATTCTGCAATTTTGAAAGTGCTTGCATCAACCATGCCGGCCGCTCAATTTGAGCGTCGATCATCTGAAGTGCTCGAGCTTTAGAGATATAAGTTTCGACCTGCTTCTCCGACAGGTTCCATGTGTCGGCGCAATGCCGAATTAATTGGGTTTGAGTAAGACCAGAAAGCAGCATGTCATAGACCGCATGAACGCGGGCATTGACTTCCACCTTGTCTGCTCTTGCTTGTGTCATATTCCAAGGATATTAGATCTTTTCGACGGCGTGTACCTCAAAAGCCGTCTCAAGCGCGGCCTTAATCAAATAAAGCTCGCTCACATACGACTGAAGCAATTCTCGAGGTAATGGCTCTTGATCCTCGATTGCATTGTCTGAAATAGCAGAAGCAACCGATTTTGTGCGGTCAAGCAAGCGAGAAAAATTCTCAAGCACGGGCTTTTGTTTTGGGCTGATGTTGATTCGATCCATGGTTTGTTGTTGAGAAAATGTTCCTACCGTTCCTACCCGTTCCTACCTATCTATCAAACTTACCTTAGCTCTATGTATAGGTCCGTCTACCTCTACCTCTACTATATAAATACTAAATTATATAAAAGGTAGGAACAGTAGGAACTATAGGAACAAGGTAGTGATGAAAAGGGGTTAGCCGTTCCCACCTACGGGTCAGAGGTAGGAACCCAGACCCAAGATGGCACATTATTGATACGACGGCGCTTGCGTTTGTAGTTGAGGCTTTTGAGAATGGTTGAGATCTGCATTTGATCGGCTCGAGTTTGTTTATCGACGGTTTTATCAACGGCTTCGGTGAGAATTAATTCCGAAGTGATGTGTTTCATTTGATTCGCGGGTTGATTAAGCCAAGCAGCAATTGGTGGAAGCCATGGTGAGTCGACTAGGTAGGATTTATTTTCTTCGGCGATACGTGCTTCTTGATCGTCGGTGAGATAGTGAGGTTCTTTGTTGCGATAAGAATGAACAGCAGCAGACCAAATACTTGATCGCTCAATTTCAAGAGCATCGGTATCGATTTTGCTTGAGCAAGGGATAACCCAGAACCGACGGTTGCCCGTTTCATCAACAAGGAAAGTGTCTTTGTTGGTTGAGCCAACAATAATTCCTTTACGTGGATGTTCTTCTGTAGCTTTTCCGTAAGGTATGCGGAACATATCGGTTGAACGCGAGAGGAAGGATTTAATTTGGCCGGCGTGTTTACGTGAAGTGATGTGATCGAGTTCGGACCACTCCATCAAAAAGCTGCGATGCAATACAAGGAGATCATCCTTTGAAGAAATATCCCCTAAAGCGTCTGAGAAGAATGGACCGCCGAGTGTCTGCCAGAAAGTTGATTTACGGATGCCTTGTTCACCGAGAAGAACAGTTGCTGAATCGTGCTTTGAACCTGGCTCGAAAACGCGGCGGCAAGCGGCTATTAAGGTTGCCTTCAACATCGTGTCATAAATCGTCGGCTCAGGAAATTTCGCATCATCGGGGCGAAGATAAGTTGTTGCGAGCCGATCAATGTAAGTCGGAGTGATATTTGCGGCGGCGTCTTCTAAAAAGATTCGGACGGGATCGTATTCATTTTCATGTGCAATTTTTACTAAACAGTCAAGGGACATTTCTTTCGGAACTTTGTACCCCATTTCTGAGAGCTGGAGATAAAAGAACTCGGCACCTTTTAAGACTTTTTCGTTTATTTCTATTGACTGGGTAAAGGTGTTGTACCTGATTTCCTCATCAGAACCACGTAAAAAGTGAAGAAGTTCGTTTGGTGAAAGAGGCTCGAGCTTCTTCGGAATAATGGATGTTTCTTCAGGAGGGACATGGCCGTTGGATGACGGAGCCATGATTGATTTAGGGAACCTCTTTGGTTCAGGAGACCAACCATCTTTGACGGCGTAATGATGAAGGGTGCCAAGGGTTACACCGGAACGCTTGCCGAAAGATTTCCATTTATCTTCACAGGCTCCGGGTACATATTTAGAGGAATGAGAAGACCATTGATCCCAAGCGGTTAAGAGTCGGTCATCACCGATGCTGTGAAGCGAGAAACCAACAGCAAGCCAATCGTTGTATTCCTCACGGCAAGAAGTAATGACGCTTAGGTATGAGAGAGCTTTTTCGTAGTCAGATTCTTTGACAACTTCAACGACGACAGATTTTGCTTCTTCTTTCTTTCTCATCTTGTCGATGAGCCAATCAGGAGCGAAAGCAATCTCGAGATCTGAGGGTGAACGGCCATCCATCCATCGATAGCCGCAATTTTCCATCGGATGTTCGCCGGCCACGACGGATTGACATCCATCCCATCGAAGTTCTACCTGCTCGATGGCACCGTCTTCATCGGTAACACCTGTTTTAAACTTGCGAGTTGAAAGATCTTTCCAGCATTTTTTAGGAACACGAAAGATGGTTTGATACCGTCCGATGCGACCGGACGTAACCATCCAAGAGGAGGGAAGATCACCCCATTTTGCGAGGAGGCTGTCGCAGCTCGGGCCGTCATGGTCAAGGAAGAGAAGACCACCGGATTGAGTACCGCAACAGACACCAATTGCTTTTGCTTTACCTGATTTGATCTCAGCAAAAAGCTGTGAACGAGAGAGAGGATTTTTCTGCCAATCTTTTTGATAGGGTCTTTTGCTGCCATCAACGGCAACGTATCCCCAGTCATGGGGTAAGCAGGTGATTTGTTGTTTGATATCCATCAAGAATTTTCAATCAGACCGTGAAGAGGCTCATCGATGGATAAGAGAGCCAAGAGAGTACGGAGGTAAGCAGCCCGACTAACGCTTAAACGATCCGCTTGCTTATCAAGCCAAGCGATCTGATCGACGGAGAGAGCAACGGTGACTTCTTTCAGCTTTTCGGCCACTGGGGTTTACGTGGGGTTCATATGGGGATACCCTACCGCTAGCGTCAACCCCGCGCAATGGTCAAGTTGAGACACTACCAAGAGAGTGCCGCATATAAGCTCTATGAGCTGATGATTAAGCATCGTTGTGCTTATTTGTCCGGACAGGTCAGGACAGGGAAGACCTTCACGTCACTTTTCGTAATACAACTGCTTGATTGCAAGAAAGTTTTATTCGTAACGAAGAAGAAAGCAATCCCGAGCATTCAAGCCGATGTCGATGCGATGAGCTTGACGGAAGTTGTCACAGTGATCAATTTCGAGCAAGTTCATAAACATGCCGGCAAGTGGGACATGTTGATCGTCGATGAAGCGCATTCAATCGGTGCCTATCCGAAACCATCGAAACGGTGGAAAGATCTATGCCGGATTAGATATGAATATGTGCTCTTACAGAGCGGAACACCCTCACCCGAGTCATTCAGTCAGCTCTATCACCAATACGCTTTGACTCCACATCTGTGGTCGAGATATCAAAGTTTTTACCGTTGGGCCGATGAATATGTGACGGTGCAAAAGAAATTTATAGGCCCCGGAGTTGAGGTCAACGATTACTCAAAGGCGAACAAGACCAAGGTGCTCGAGGCAATCAAGCCCATTGTGGTCGAGATGACTCAAAAGGAAGCAGGATTTGAGACCAAGATCGAGGAACAGGTTCACACGGTGAGAATGAAGCCGAGAACATACCGGCTAGCGCTGCGAATTATTCGGGACGGCGTGATTGGTAGACCTGGCCTCCGATCAGTTGTTGCAGACTCGGGTGCGAAGATTTTACAAAAGCTCCGACAGTGTTACAACGGATTTTTGATCTGTGAGGATCGAGAACGTTATGGAGAGGTGATTTGGGATTATTCGAAAGTTGAATACATCAAAAAAACATTTACGGGCCGGCTAGCAATTATGTATTGCTTTCAAGCCGAAGGGAAAATGTTACGTGCTGCATTCGGAAGCAGGGCGACGGACTCGCCCGAGACATTTAACAGTGACCCCGAGAGCGTTTTCATTGGACAAGTGCAAGCGAGTCGGGAGGGTGTCAGTCTTGCGGCGGCCGATGATCTTGTCTTTATGGGCATCGACTATTCGGCGCTCAGCTATATCCAAGCGAGAGAAAGATGCAGCTTCCTCGGCCGAGACAGGGCGAATAGAGTGCATTACATCTTTGCCGAGAGAAGTATTGAACCGAGAGTCTTCGATACCGTCCGAGCTAAGCGGACCTACACGACGAGTCATTACAAACAGGACAGAGAGCAGTTATCAGTCGAAGCTCATCAAGGAATACGAGAAGGCCGGATGGCATGTAATCAAACTTTTGAAAGTGAACAAGGCTGGTTATCCGGATTTGGTGCTACTTAAGCCGGACGCGGTGAAATTCGTAGAGGTGAAAGCAAAGACCGGCCGGTTGAGCAAAATTCAGGAATATCGAATCGACGAGCTAAGACAGTTGGGCTTCGAGGTAGAAGTGGCACGAAGTCCTAATTAAGGATAACTTTTATTCACAGGTTCCCCCCAGACCTGTAGTGAGCAGCAGGTAGGGAGAGTTTTCGGTTTGGCTCTTCCTATCTGTGGACCATGATCTTTTCAACCAGATCCCGTTTGCTGTAATGGGAAGTGGTCGGGATCATTTTTCTAAGCTTGCTGTTTGGTAATCCCATGAGTTGAAATCGCCGTAGACGGTCACCGGACATAGGAGGGAATGAAGGCGGTAGAGTGAACAACCGGCCAATGGTGTCAAGGAGTTTCATGGAATCAGTTTACCCGTGTTGAAACCCTGACAGAAATGAAACATTTATTAACAATAAGGAGGCCGAAATTGTCACAAGGTCTGTGGAAAAAAAGTTATCCCCGTGGAAAAACCTGTGGAAAGCTGAGATCCCTTGCGCCGCTGTGTATTTGAGCGATAGTACGGCCGCACTAGTCTGTATCAACCCTATACCAATGTGGAAAAGTTTTGTGCCACTTTTTGCGGTTTTGTGTTACCCCGTATGCCAATTCGTGTGCCAGAAATATCATTTATAAGCAATACTAATCAGTGATAATAAAGTGCAACATCCTAGTCACTGCAAGGGGTTTAATTACTTAAAGAACTCAAAAAAGTATAAACAAATAAATTCAGGGGTAGACCGGGATAGACCGGGGTATATATATTCAAGGAGTCCCTCGAAAACTGGATTATGAAAACCAAGAAGGTTTCTAGCAACACTCTGCTGAAAATCCTCCTGGCTTGCTACAAGGACGACCCTGAAGGTCTCCTCTCTGACTTAGAGATCACGGTTGATGCCGAAGAATCTCTTCAAGAGTGGGCCAACGGATGTCTGACTTGTTTGGAAGACGAGGACGACGAAGCAGAGGTTGACTACGACGAGGCTGAAAAACGCCAAGTCGCCCTTGTTGGCTGATTCCATCCCGGAGCCTCTCGCGGCTCCCTGCTGGATTCTCTCCAGTGTCCCTCGACAACCGAATCACATGGCTGTTTACAAAAACACCCAGGGCGAAAGATACACTCTTTCGACTATGCACCAAGATCTTCTTGCTGCTCGGCAACGTGTTGCTGAACTCGAGAAGACCGACAGTGTTATTCCACTCAGTGCCTACTGGGAGGATCTCAACCGTCGCTTCTCGGCGCATAACCGCGAGCTGTCTGACCTCATTAGAGACACCTATGAGGCCGGCCAGTGGACACGGCGGTTCGTCGATAGTGTCGTCGCCTGATTCACAGGGGTCTCCACCAGGAGGCCCTTTTTTATTGCCTATATATAGCGGTTGTGCCGGTTGTACTACACCATTCCCTGAGATCCCTTGCAATCACTACAAATGCTTTGGTACACCCGCACACTCCCTTCTGAGAGGCGCATAATGACATCAGAGACGGCAGAACGATGGCACCAAGGCGAGTTAAGAGGCCACGGCGGTCTGCTGCCTACTATCGATCGCATCCAGAAGCTCGAGCGAAGAAGAACGCTGCACAGCGCAAACGCAACAAGACATCATCCGTCAAGGCTCATCAGGCAGAATTAAAGAAGGCTCGGAGAAAAGATGGCAATGTTGGTAAAGGCGGGAAAGATTACAGCCACACAAAGAGCGGCCGATTGGTCAGGGAGAACAGCAGCAGCAACAGAGCAAGACAGGGTGCCGGCGGTCGGGCTAGGAGGAAATAAGTCGCTCTTTATTTAAGACCCGGCGGATCTTGTGCTGTGCCCTCTCCTTGTGTTGCCTGATGCGCTCACGGCTTACACCATGGTCTTTTGCAATATCGCCATGCGTTCTCTTCTTGTGACCATTTAATTCATAGATCGAGCAGATCGTGTCGTATTCAATCGGCTTTAAATGGCCCAAGGTGTTCAGGATTAATTCCAATCGGTCATCAATCGTCTGATCCCGATCATCTGGAATTTGAGCAAGCATTGTCGTTGAGCTGTCGTCTGTCATAGGGGCATCGAGACTGGCATGGAGCAGATTCCTCTCAAGCAACATCACCAAATCCGCTTCCGTCTTTCCGACAATTTCTGCAATCTCTTTCGCTGTTGCTGCACGGCCATGTTCTTGTTGAAAAGTTGTTTGAGCACGTATAGCTTTATACATCACATCGATTTGATGCGATGGAATACGACAAAGCCGATCCAATTGGTCGGAAGATCTTGTTAATGCTTGTCTGATCCACCAATAGGCATACGTCGAAAATTTATAACCGCGCTTGTAGTCGAATAATTCAGCAGCGCGGACAAGACCGAGGCATCCTTCCTGTACCAAATCAAGATGCTCCATTCCACCGCCCTTAAGACGATGAAGGTATTTGCGGGACATGTGAACAACAAGCCTGAGATTGCATTTGACTAATTTGTCTCGAGAACGTTTGGCAGTTTTTACCTCACGCTGTTCTTTCTGTGTCAATTCACGTTCTTCGGCTTCCAATTCACGGCCACGCTGAACAAGACGACTCAACGTAATTTCTTGATCCGCCGTTAACAATGGGAACCGTGCATAGTCTTGAAGTAATTGACCGAAAGTATCTGACATAGAGAAAGGGGCCTTGCGGCCCCGGTGTTACTTATTTAATCGGTGCGATTTTGCCGCTGCTGCTTTGATCGGAGGGATCACCCCACATTGAACCCCAGACGGAGAAGCCGTCGACTTCTTCATACTCGCCTGGTTTGGAATAGATGCGAACGGTGGAACCATCCATTTTCGCTTCGTTGGCTTTCGTCTTTAAATACTCAGCCGCTTTGATTGCATCGTCTACGGTGAAATCAATGACAAGGTTGTTATCAGGGCCTCTATCTGATGTCTTTTTCGCCTTCATAAAGCGAAATTTTGCGTTGAAAAAAGGATCAGCCATTTGTTTCAGGGGTTGTTTTTGGGTGAATGTCGAGACGAGCTTCCCAACTTAAAACGTCGGTCAGCTTGTACCGGATACGTGGAGCATGAGGATCGAAATGCCGTTGTGGAAGATCCTCCCACTCCGGCCCGCATAGATCTCCATCTCTTGTTCGTGTCCTCCATTTTGTAACGGTATGGATAGAGATTCCATAGCGGTCGGCCAGTTGTTGCGGAGTTAAATAAAGATCTTCCATTTACCTAACCGTCAAAGATTCTTCCCTTGCCATATATTCCTCCAACAATTCATCTCTTTCGGCATCAGTCAAAGCACCGTTGTTGTGTCTCGACTGAAATTTTTCTCTGTATTCCTGCAACTTGGCAAGGTCAGGAGCGGTTCTAATAAATGAGAGGAAAGTCTTCTTAAGTGACCCGTCATTAGGTGGTGGAGTGTTAGAAGCTTTTGGCTTCGGCTTCTCAGGTTGGACACCAGCCTCGAGCACTTCTTCATCGGCCCATAGTTCATAAGCCAGACCGAAAGTAAAAGCAGCGCAAGCGCATAATGCACGGCGATGCGAATCGGTAAAGATCCTTGAGCTGATCTTCTCGAGCTTCACCGGCATATTCCGGTTGTCCATTATCGGGAATGGGAACAACGGGGTGCGTTGCTCACCGTTCTCAAAGAAGCACATCAAATAACCAGAGCCGTCTGGAGAAGACCAAACGTATTCTTCATTTTTTGCGGCGAGATAGAAGAACCATCCGGGCGCATGTTCCCGTAGAAGTTGGGAGGTTTTAGCCCAAGCGACATAAGACGCTTTGAATGAGCCGCCGCCTTTTTGATAGATGTCATCTTTTTTGATGACGCCGGCAAGATTTGGGATAGTCATTGATCATCACCAATAAAGTGATCAAGGGGTTTAGGTAACTGCTCTAGATATTCCACAAACCTTTTATGACGCATCCAATGCTCCCCGTAATATTCCCCGTTAAAGTTCGTTTGAACCTTAACGATTTCACGGAAGCAGATGAAATAAATCTCCTCGCCTGGGCGAGAATATGGAACATTTGAAAGAAGTTGGAAACAAAAATAGGGACTTCCATCGTTTGAAAAACGATCTGGACCACTATTTAGAGGTTGAGGACCAGTCAACCAAGAGCCAATCAAAGATTCATATTCCATATAAGTCACCCAAACGGGAATAAGAGAATCAGGCAGCAGATCACAATACTGATCAGACATCTGAACACTCCTTTTGGTAGAATGCCCATCTAGGGAGTGAAATTGTTGATATTTCATCGGCATGTCCCGGCCACTCTTCTTTTTCATGGCACTCTTTGATGAGCTTGAGCGCTGCATCAATTTGCTCATTACCTAAGTCGATAGCGGCCTGATCTAACTCGAATAACCCGACGTTGTACGGCCAAACTTTTTCAACAACAAGGAAGATGAAACGTTCAGCCTCAGTACCTCTTAAATAGTGAGCCGCCTGGATGTTGTAAGCAAAGTTCGCGACGGTCTTGGCAAACTCTTTTGGAGATGCTCCACCTGCAACGGTTGTCTTGAGGTCGATGATCGTGTCGCCGACAACAAGGTCGGTTCTTGCCTTACAGCAGAGGCCACTTAGCTCGTCATCCCACCAGAAAGATTGCTCTGGGACACCAAGCGGGTTGTCGAGATATTCAGCCGCAATTGGATGCGACCGAATGGATTGAACCATTTCTTCCATTAATTTCCAGTCAGAAAAATTGATGGGAGTTAGCCCTTTGCTCTCTATATAAAGAGCCTCCTGTTTTCCCGCTTTGGTATTTCGGGGGCCACATTTTTGATAGCGGTTAGGAAGTTCATCGGGCTCGAGTGTTGCACAGTGAACGAGCGAGCCTAAAAGCATGGCTGGAGTCGCCGGAGTAACTCGAGCCGCTGGGTCAACAACGGTTTTGTAGTAGGTTTCCGGACCTGCTCTGTGCATGATTTTGATCGCACTGCTCGAAATTGCGAGATCTTTTAGATACTCGTTGAACGGGATTGTTGAGATAACGCCTTTGGTCATTGTTTCCTCCAATGTTTGATGAGTAGTTGTAATTCTTTGATGCGCTGCTTAGCGCGTTCGATCTGTTCGCTTTCTGTTACCGGAGAACTGATGGGATCCTCCTCCTCTCTGACAGCTCGTTGTCTTTTGGTCATGAGAACGGCCCGCTGATGGGTCGGGTCTCTATAAGTAGAGCCTTGCAGTCTGGCCATGCTTGTTCAACTTGTTTCTTCGCTTCGGCTGGAGAGAAGGCAGAAATAACTTCATACCTTTTTCCCTTTCCCTGCTCGAAGATTTTGAAGACATGGTGCTTTACTTCTTCTCTCATTTGCACCAACCATCAGGACCGTACTTATTAACAAGCTGCGGCCACTGCTCAAGGATGAGGCGTTTATTTGTGGCGTCAGCCTCTCGGATAGCTCGAGCCATTGCTTGTTCAAAACTGCCACCTTTTTTGAGAGCTATTTCGGTTAGATCAAAAATCGCTTGGTCGGACAGTTTGGAATCGATAGGCTCAGAGTGCCGGAGCTGGTCTGCCCCCGGCCGGGTTGGTTGGCGGTCAGGGGTTGGCCGCCTTCCTCCTGTATCTGAAAGGCCGCTCATTTCTTTAGCTCTTCGCAAGCAGCTTGAATGCCAAGGCTGCAATCATTGACGGTCATGTTGTGCAACGTGGTATTTAGAGCCCAGAAACCAATACCACCAACGGCGATAATGAAAGTCGACCAAGCAAAAGCGCGAAAAATGTTTACCAAAGGACGAGGCTCTTCTAAGGTTTCAACCCAACGTTCATAAGCAGCAGAGGTTGAAGGTTCCTCGGTGTTGACACTTCTCCATTTACCACCCTGAGAGAAATAAAGCTCCTCTTTTTTTGTATCGAACCAGATTTCGCCGTCTGGTAGCGTTGTCTTTTTCATGGCGGGGTTTGTTGAACCCCTTCAATATACACCCCCGTCTATGTCCGTCAACCCCTATCTATGTTGGACTTCTCAAAGGCTTCTTGGAGGGCGCCACATACACGGCTGATTGTGCCGGCATCTAATTTTGTTGCAGCCTGTGGGTAATGGTCAGCATGTGGATTCATCCGTAAGAACTCATAGAGCGCTCGAATATCTCCACGGTGCAGAGCAACTTGGATCAGCTCGTCCAAAATTTCCACCATGGACGTTCTGGCTGTTTCACTGGATTCTGCAGGCAGATGATTTTGGCCTCGAGCCCGTGGATCTTGTCAAAGCAATGACGTAAAACTTGTCCTTGTGCATAGTTCTGTTTCATCAAAGCAACAGCGAGTCTTGCTGTGTCTTCATGGTCATCGCTCGCCATGATTTCCCGAGCCTTGTTTTCGATATAAAGCTCATCTTCTAGAGATGGTTTTACAAGAAGTTCATCCATTGATTTTTTCTCCGCAGTGTTTACAGCGTTTACCTCCCCATTTCCAAGTTTCATACCAATCGGCCTCTCGACTTAATAATTCAGGGGCAACCCGCCGGATCTCTGAATAGAGCTCGCCGACTGCTGAAAGATGATAAGGATCACCCTTATCAAACATTTCAAAGAACAGCCGGAGGTCTAATTCATTCATCGAGTTCCTTTTCAAGTTCTTCGGCCTTTTCGGCTAGGCCGGTATACAAAGAATGCATCTCGTGATCTGGCCGGTGACGGCCATCAAGAACATAAAGCCGTTGCATTCGGAGAACACGTTGACGGTTTTCCTCAGCCCACTCTTTGCCCATCACGGTGGACATGGCTGTTCTCGCTTGTTCGTTAGTCATTTTTCAAATTTCTTCTTAGCTGGTTTTACCGAATTAAGCGCCTTCATAACAACTTGGATCACAGAATTTGATTTTAATTTCGGATTCATTCCGATCAATTCGGATGCGGCCGCGACCAACACCCAAAACCAAGCTTGTCCAAGAAAGTCCATTTGTTAAGGGGCATATTTACAACATTAGGCCCGTGATATAGATTTTGCTTAACCGGTAGCTATACCGCCCGCCCTTGAGACGGGAACCTGTAGCCTCTCCCCGAAAGGGTGACGTGTACCTCCCAACTTGAGCAATTGGGCAGGAAGACCGTCCGGGTTTGCTCTACGTCCTTCGAGGGACACCATTCAAGACCTCCAGTTCCTTGACTGGGGGTTTTGTTTTGCCTAGAACCTCTTCTTCGGTTTCAGTTGCGCTGTTTCTTTCTCGAGCTGATTGATCCGATGGAATAGCTCGCGTATATCTCTTTCTCTACGGTTGCTGATATTCGCTAAAGCCATCACAAAGGCCGACGCAACGGCACCAATGATTGCTGCCCAAATTGTTTCCATTAACCTTGAGGGGTTCGCAACCCCAGTATGGAACCTGACATCAAAGATCCGCCACAGCCGGCAAAGAAAAAAGGCGTCGTTGGTTATTTGAAGGATAAATTAGAAGATAAAGAGACCCAATTTGAATATATAAGCGTCCTAGTTAGGTTGCTTGTCGTTGTTTGGAGTGGGGGAATTGTCACCCTTAATTATATACAAATCCCTGGCCTAACTAATGGGGAGAAGCAGGATATCACGTTTCCCGCGTCGCTCCTCGCTGGCGGTTTAGCTAGCTTTGGTTTGGAGAAGTCTGGGCAAAAGAAAGGCGACGGTACTTATCAAGTAGAGAAGGACAAAGAGAAGAAAGCATTGGCTGCTAAAACATCAACTATTCCAACCCATACGATCCAAGTACAGGTTCCAATTAAACTTGTCACGGCTGACGGTGTAACCGTCCTTGATACAACCCCTCCCAAGAAATCATGACCGAACCCCTCTCTCTTGATGCAACACAGGAAACCAAACTGGTTGTCCTTCAACTCAAAGTTGAACGGCTCGAGGAAAAGCTTGCCGACATCCGCGAACGGCTCAAGGTCGTTGAGAAGTGGGTCATCGGTGCAGCGGCGGGTATTGCTGCCGGCGTTACTGTCATCGGCTTTGCAACCAACATTTCCAAAGCGTACCTATGAAAAAGTTACTGTTCCTGCTACTGCCTGGCTTGGTGGTGGCGATGCCTGCCAAATCTGACCTTAATCATTCCATAACTTCTAGCATCCAGCTAAGTGTGAACGGTGCGGCCACAACGGCTTCTCGTATCGGCTCAACTTATGCCGTCAGTGGTAACAACGTTCAAGTTGGCAGTGGTAATGGTGCTGTATTCGGAGGCCTAACTGCGGGATCAGCCACGGCAGCAGCAACAATTAAAGCCGGAACTTATGACATCACCACAGATGGCTCTGCATTCAGTTTTTCGGAATCGTATACCCAAGGTGATGCAATTCCTGCAATTGGCGCAGGTGTAGATGTGACCAGCGGGGTCGTTGCTGATATGCCTGCTTTTGGTAATACAACAACACAATCCGGCGGTGTGGCTGGAAACTTGGCAGGCACTTTAAATACGGCAGGAGTCCTCACGCTAACTGGCGGTGGTGCATCGACCAATGCAATAGGACAGGTAATCACTTCGCTTGATATCGAGTGATTTTCTTTGCACATCATCCCGGTGCTAATTCAATTATTGAACACAATCCTATGCACATTCCTATTATTGTTGGCTCTGTTGCAATTATTATCTTTTGCATAGTGAACTTCCTTATGTATAAACATTACATGGATATAAATCGGTAGTGAAAAGACTTCTGCTGCTTCTATTGTTAATGCCGGATTCAGTGTCCGCCGTCCCAGTAGTGCCCAATTTTCAGCAAGGCGTTCTACAAAATCACGTCGAGACCAGTTCCGTCATTCAGGAGACCATCAAAAGCTTCTCATTTAATACAGGTTATGAATTAACAACAGGAGGAACAAATGTTGCTCCTTCTACAGGAAATGTTGCACCAACTGGATATGCAAACGTTAACAATATTGTAGAAGGCATAACTCAAACATTTACATCACCGGACCTATCTAATAAGCCGTCTTATTCAATTGTAAATCCTGGTCAAAGTTTCACTTATTTCGAAACACTTCATGGTCCTGGCCTTACAAATTTTACTCAAATAGATCGAACCACTACGATCGAATCAATATCAGATTCAACGTCAACATTTAGTCAGTGAGAAAATATCTATTAGCGGCGTTACTTATCGCCTCTCCTAGCCATGCAAACACTGTCAACACGACAAGCAATTCTACTGGGTCAGTGACCAATCAAGCTGTGCAGGTTGTGCCATCAAGACAGTTTACGTCTGGGGTTGGGAGCGGTATTTCATGTCAAGGATCGACCCTTAATATCAGTCCATTTGTATCAACAACTAACTCATATTCTGAACCTTATGAGCCTTATTACATGGAAAATGTATACGACACAACCACAGATGATGATACAGGCGCATTATTAAATCCTGGTGTTATCTTATATCAGAAGCCTGTAAGAACAGGACAAAAAACCAACAATATGTCAATCAATGGTGGTATTACTGCTACCTTTTCGATCCCACTAGACAGACAACAAATAAGATTATGTAAACAAGCAATGAAGAAACAAGTCGAACTATATGAGCATTCCGTTGAAGCAAAAAAATTAAACTATCATTTGAGCCGTTTGAATACCTGCGCAGAACAATTCAAAAAAGGTGTTCGCTTCAAAGAATCCTCTGCCTTTCATAAATTATGCGACGACGTGGAATTGGTAAATCCGCCAAATACGCTGCCCAACCATCGACACGAACTTACCAACCCTTTTTCAGCTTTCGAAAAGCCCGGTTCCTCTCCCTTTGAGCCATCCGATGCTCAAAAGCAGATACCTTTTTTGGTTCCTTCTTCAGAATCTTCTTTTTTAATCCATCAATAATTTTTTTAATGCTGGGCTTGATAATTTTTAAAATCAGGTCGGCTAAGGGCTTGGCTAAGACGGAACTGACTACAGCAGTGGAAGCAATAATTGCAGTTGTCGAAACGGTACCGACTTGAGGCAGATATTTCTCAACCGCCGTAACAGGTTCATAAATAACAACGCAAGTTCCATTTATTAACTCAAATCCTGAGACTTTCTCTTTCCCGCTTGCAGCAACATCTCCTATTCGTGGGTTGTTCTTGCTTGGATCAGGACAAGGAATATCTTCTTTTAAATCCTCCGTTGGTGGTGGTGTTGCCTCTGGAGCTGACGCAGTATTTTCTGGTGGCGGTGCAATATTCGGCTTCTGTGTATTAATTATTTGAATTTCTTTCCTGTTGTATTGAATAGGCTCGAAGGATGGAATCCCTGGACATAAAACTAAATTTCCTGCAGGGTCATCTGTATAAATTTCTGTATTTGGCGTGAAATCTTTGCGCCCTAAAGCGCAGGGCATATTGACTATGGGCAGATTAAGAGTCTTACTTGGTTGCGGGACAGGAACAAAAGGAATTTCTGTCCATATTGTCGGGACAATTATTTCAGGTATTTCTTCAATCGGCACTTAGAAAGCTGACTAAGACGATGGAGGCGGTTCCGCTACAGCTTTTGGCCCTTCAACCCATTGATGAGTAGGACTAGCAACTTTTTCGAGATTTGCCTTTGCAGCGTTTTCTTGAGCTGTTACTTCAGTTGACCCAAGTTGTGCTTTAACGGCCGCAACAAGATTTGCATCACCTGACCCCATGAATGTTGAATAGTTCTTCATGTCACTATCAGATGGTTTGGCAAGAATGATGTTTCCATTCTTTGAACCAGACAAACCATCTTCAGAAGCAATAACTTTCCAAGCTACATTGCCTACATAATTCTTTCCTGATGTCTCTTTCTTATGGGCTTCTATAGACCATTTGATTGTGACTGCCATTTTTTAATCCAGAAGAATATAAATGTATCTTATTCATTTTAGAAGGGTAATGCCCCACCAGTAGCTTTTGGTGCAGCTATTCCCCCACCAGGAAGAGGTAAGGAAGACTTTACGGCTTCGATTGCTTTTTCTTGAAGCATTTCGTGAGTCTTTGGATTGGTTGCCCAAAGATATCCACCAATAGCTCCACCTGTTAGGGCGACAGCAAGAGTGCAGCCAACTAAGCTTGCAATGTTAATTACTTTTTGCATGGATCACATTTGGCGAGATGCTTTTTTGAAAGCAATACCTATCACCATAGGAACAATTGGAATAATTTTCATTAGTCTTGCTCCTCTATATCTAATCCTTAAGTCGCAATCAATCCGGTCTCCCTCAAACGTGCGAGAGCAAGTTCCAATTTTGCTTCGAGCTCCACGCAGTAGGTGAGCAATTCAGCGTTAGTGACAGCTGCCGCGTTACTAATATTTACTGTGCCATCTGGGGTCGGGAGACTGCCACTGCTCGTACTATGTGCTAAATCAGAGACAGCTGCGGGCTGATCGACTGCGGTGGCTCCCCAAAAGGCGAGTTTTTGAGAGCTGCTGGTGCAAATCTGGCTTCCTGTACTCGTATTAGTTGCAATATTGACGGCATCTCCAATCGTCAAAAGATTGGCATCAATAGAAAATTGAGTTGTTAATGTTCCCGCATCCATTACTTGAAGATTTATTTGCCCATCCTCTGTCCCGTCTGATGCATCTATGATCTTCGACTGAATTGCACAAAAATTTGTCTCTTCAGGTGTGCCTGCATCGTTATGTCCACGGAATACAATTGTGCTTAGAAGATCTGCATCCTGACCGGCAGCAGCGGCACGATGTCGATAAAAAATAAGATCTGCACCAGAACTCGCATCATTAGTGGAACAATCAATAGCAAAAGAACTTCCACTGGCAGTATTTGACAAATGCAGTGGATAAGTCGGAGTTGCTTCGTGAATACCAACCTTGTTGCCATAAAGACGAACCCTCGAAGCAAGTGTCCCAGCTGCCGAGGACATTAGATCTAATGTTCCATCCTCTGATGTATTTGTAGTTGTCTTAATTTGGGCAGTAAGACTTGCGTAATCATGAGTATTGCCGGCAGCATCTTCACCACGGAAGACTAAATTGCCGATATTATCTGAAGCTGCAGGACTGGCACTATTGCGATACAAGACAACATCGGGAGCTGTATCCGTTCCGGCGTCGCTGTTTTCAATAATGACCTGATTTTCAGTTGCTGTACTAAATAAATGCAGTTGAGCGGCAGGTGTTCCAGCTCCTAGTTGCAACCCACTTGATTGAAATGATCCAACCAAAGTCTGATTAACAGAAACTGAAAGAGTGTTAGCAGCAGAACGATAAAAACCTGTTAATCCACTATCTGACAACCAACCACAAGATGGTGTTGCGGCACTTCCATCTGGCAAAGCCCTTAAAAGGGTTGTGTATGTGATGCGTTTGTTTTTATCAGCATTAGCTGCCTCACTAATGTCGACAATAGGGACATAGTCCCCGCTAGCAGGGGAGGACAAGGAGGCTAGGCTGGATATTTTCCTGTCTGCCATCAGCTCTCAGTAGGTGTTTCTAGTGTATCTCCAACAAGTTCTTGTAGTGCTTTTAGAGCACCTTGATCCTCAAGGATAGGTTGTGTAAAAGTTGCAGCTTCATCTTGTTTGGCTTTTATTTCAGCCTGAAGTTGTTGAATTTTCTGGATATTGGAATCCAAGCGCTGCTTAATTTCAGCAATCTTTTCTTGTGGGGTTGGCATTGTTTTGTTTAAAAGGTTTCTTTTAAGTGTTTTCTAGGGCAGTAATTTTAGTTATTTAGCCTCCAATGCAGCAACTTTTGTTTCCAATGTTTCTATTTTACCAATAGCTTCTTGAAGTGCAGCAGTCAATAAAGGTACAAGTTTGCCAAAATCTATCATTTGATATCCTGCACCGATTGCATCAATTGGAGCATCTTTCTCACCAGTAATTGCTTCTGGAACAGCAGGTGTTACTTCATGAGCAAAGAAACCATCTACAGTTTCATCTGGTTTAGATTTCCAATTAAATCTATAAGGTTTTAGTAATTTTATTCTTGTTATACCATCAGATATAGCTACATTATTTTCTTTTAATCGATAATCTGAAGATGTATTATATGTAGTACTAGTATCGGAACCAGTAATACTTCCACAAACTTGTTCTGCACTAGTACTTGAGTTCCAAGTAGCGAATCTCATCATAGAGCCAGCAGCATCAAATCTATGACGAATTGCTATACCATAACCACTAGCTGATCTAGTCTGGACAATTAATCTTTCATCAAAATCATCCATTAAACTGTGCTCGAAATCACCTACACATACTTGACCATTTGTAGGATGAACTGACATCCTTCTATCGTTACTTGTACCAAATTCCAGCCCATAATCAGTATCGTAACCGTAGAATTGTATAACTTTTCCACCGTAATTATCATACATATAGCCTGTTAATTCGGCAGTGCTATCATCCCTCAGGAATTTCATGATATAACCATCACTGTCATTCCTAACAGCGCATTGCCCTGTTACCTCTACTCCGTCTGAAGTTGTATTAAGCTTGGGACCTTGATTATTGTAATAGAGCTCTACTGCCCCATTCTGCCTGCAGACTACTGCGTTATCATTACCACCATCAGATCTTATAAAATGATTTATAGCATCTACATAAAGATCATCATTGGCATTGAGGATTCTACCGAACGATCCAGAATGCCATATTTGTAGATCTTGTGATGAACCTAACTGTACTTTGTTATCGTCATCCATAAATAGATGACCACTAAGCTGAGCTCCGCTTGTTGTAGTATGAAATCTCAAACTGCCATTATGATAGAGCTCTACATTCCCATCACCATTACATTCTATACTTGTCTCCCAACCGCTTCCGTTGTTGTAGTTTCCTATTTGAAATACAGAACCGCTGGATAAAGCATTGATCCGCCATTTATCAGCATTATCATCACCTTCATCAGCAGATATATATAACTCACAAGAATAACCTTCTCCACCATAAAAGGTTGCGCCATTGGCACTTGTAGCGAAGGTTTTAACCGTATTATGGTAGAGAGATATGGCTCCATCTTCTACACAATCTATTGCGCTATCATCCCCACCTGTTCTGATATAAATATCATTACCAGACTTTATTAGGTAGTTACCTTCATTCCCATGAATAGTGAATGAATTACTTGAATCATGGTAGATTTGTAGATCTGGGCCCCCTCCGAAGTAGGCTTTGGCATTATCTGCAAACTCAAGAGCATTATCGCTTTTATCCCACAAAACGTTAGCACTAGCACCTGTAAAAGTTACATCTTCATTGAAATTTGATGCAGCGTCTACATCTAATCCACCCGCAGTAGTAAACAAAGTAATCCACGCATTATTCGCGGAATTGCGAATTTTTATTAGATTATTACTAGTATCGGCCCATAACATATAGGCAACAGTTGTTGATGGAGCCGTGGCATTGCTATTGTTCGAAAGAATCGCGGACAAGCAATTATTTAAATCAGAACGGAAACTCGCTCCTGATTGATTAGCTAAGGAATAGTCGTGAGTGGCCATAAGTCAGTGTTTGCAAGAGGTCTGGAGGCTATTTGTTGATAGCTTAAGAGAGTTCGGAGCCGTAGCCGTTGGCTTGATAGGCAAACGTGCGATCAACAGCACTGCCAGAACTATTTTTGAAAGTGATAGTAAAGCCAGTCCTTGATTCAGAAGTTATTTCATAATAATCCCCTGTTGCCAAATTGGAAGCTGTAATCCCAATCTTTGGTGTCTGCAAGAATGCCTTGGTATACGTTACGGCTTTTGCCCCTGCTCCAGAAGCAAACGAATTGCTTTCAGTACGAGAATCAAATTCAATGGTGTAACCCAACTCATCAATCAGTGGCGTCTGATCATCTGTATCAGATTCAAGGACTACTTTGAATTGAAATAGTCGCCCGGTATATCGCCCATTTTCCATCGGGACCCAATCACCAAAAGTAACATCTAGCTCCTGTTCAGCATTGTCACTGTCTTCCATGAGAATTGTGTCGCCATCTTCTAAATCAACAAGTGATGTTGCTATTGATCCATTTGACTTACGGAAATACATAACAGCGGACGTTTCGTCAGGGGCGTCACCATCAAAGTCTGACCATGTATCCATCTTTGACGTCCTATCATCAAGCGTATTGCTCGGAAACAAGCCT
>VTLG01005106.1_pt1 | contig 37787 bp, 38 predicted proteins | sample 4694571 | NCBI WGS metagenome assembly VTLG01 (sample SAMN12604809, study PRJNA352737) | marine metagenome | biome: ENVO:00000447; feature: ENVO:00000209|ENVO:00000569|ENVO:01000036; material: ENVO:00002151; isolation source: viral sequences binned using virsorter ...
ACAGGAACACAAGGTGCTACTGGTACTCAAGGAACTACAGGAGCTACGGGAACACAAGGAACTACAGGAGCTACAGGTACACAAGGAACTACAGGAGCTACTGGAAGTCAAGGTGCTACAGGTACTCAAGGAACTACTGGAGCTACAGGAAGTCAGGGTACTACTGGAGCCACAGGAAGTCAGGGTGCTACAGGTACTCAAGGAACTACAGGAACTACGGGAACACAAGGAACTCAAGGTGTAAGAGGAGAGCTTGGTGGTGTTGGTGCTCAAGGTGCACAGGGTATTTCTGGTAGTACTTCTGCTCAAGGTACTCAGGGTATTAAAGGTATAGACGGAAGTAATGGAAGTCAAGGAACTACGGGTGCTACAGGTACTCAAGGAACAACAGGAACACAGGGAACAACTGGTTCTACTGGAAGTACAGGAAGTCAAGGAACAACTGGTTCTACTGGAGGCACAGGAAGTCAAGGAACAACTGGTTCTACTGGAGGTACAGGAAGTCAAGGTGCTACAGGAGCTACTGGAGGTGCAGGAAGTCAAGGTTCTCAAGGAACAGATGGTACAGGTGTAAGAGGTGGTACTAATTATGAGTTTGATACTGGTACATCAGATGCAGACCCCGGCGCTGGTAAACTAAGATTCAATAGCGCTTCAATGTTATCAGTTACACATATGTATATTGATGATGCAGACCAAAATGGGGTAGATTTACAACAGTGGTTTGAAACATGGGATGATAGTACATCTACTGTTGAAGGACATTTAGTATTCCAAGAAAAGGAACATGATAATGGAGAATATTTAGTAGCAGAAGTAGATAGTGTTGCAGCAGCTACAGGTTACTATAAGATAGGTATTGACCCTGTTTCCTTCTCAGGCAATCCACCATGGGCTGATGGTACAGATATTGTTTTCCAATTCACAAGAAGTGGTGATGTCGGAGCAGGTTCACAAGGTTCACAAGGTACTACGGGCGCAGGAAGTCAAGGAGCTGTAGGTAGTCAGGGAGTTAATGGAGACCCCGGAACACCCGGCGCTCAAGGAACTCAAGGTATAAGAGGTACTTCTGGTAATACTGGAAGTCAGGGAGCTACAGGTGCTGGAGGTTCTACTGGGTCACAAGGTTCTGCTGGGTCACAAGGTACTACAGGAGCAGGAACACAAGGAACGACAGGAAGCCAAGGAACTACAGGTACTCAAGGTGCTGGAGGTTCTGCTGGGTCACAGGGTTCACAAGGAACTACTGGAGCCACTGGTGGAGGAGGAGGAGGAACTTCTATTAGTCAAGCTGGTTCTGGAGGTTCTGGTTGGATAGGAGCAGCCCCTGTAACGGCAATACCATCTGGAGCTCCATTAGAAATGTTTGATATGGCAGGTTCAGGATTCGCACCAAACGGATATGCATATGCTACAGTAAGCGGTACAGTATATTACTGGCCAGTATGGGTGCAACTATGAGGAAAGCTTTAAATATGATAACGGGAGTAAACTATATATGAATGCCGCGGAACGCGACGAGCTCATGATACGCATGGATGAACGCGTAAAGACGGTCTTTAACAAGATGGGGGATTTTGACACTATGTTCAATAACCATCTCCATCACCACGAAATGTGGGAAAATGATATGAAAACTCAACTCCGATGGAGTTTGGGTATATTAGCCACTATAATAGGTGGCATAATCGCAGCATTGAGGTATGTATAATGGCAGTTAGTATAAGTTGGAATACAACATTCAGAGATAGGGTCCGTTTGTTAGCGGGTATAGAACCACAAGAACTGGATAACGCTACTATAGATATTTTATCTAACATCTCTGCCGAATGGTTTAATGAGAACACTGGAACTACTTTTGTATTAAACACTACCGACACTGATGATAATGCTGTAATGTATTATACATGTTATTTATCATGCCTTGCACAAAATGGTGTAGGGGTTGATAGAATAGCTATTGGTGACCTTCAAATATACTATGATACGGGAGATTATGATGTATGGGAAACCTTAGCTAATCAAGCGTTAATTATGAAGAACAGTCTAAGTATAAAACGTACAACTTACAATGCTGCTCCATTCCTCGGTAATGTCAACTGGCTCAAGAACGTCAAAGGTATTGATGCCACAAAGGACATGTATCCGTCGGTGAAGGGAGTGGACTACAATGCTTAGTCAAGGAACTAAACCGGGCTCTATTAACATGGGTCGCATTTTACGTCAAATGAGACATAGGTCTAATCAAAGTCGTGTAGTTACATACCACAGACCTCCTATCTATGGAAGAGATTCTTATGGAGTAGAAGGAGGCACTATAGTAACCCAAGAACTTTTATATCCTGACTTACCAGCTCTAATACGCCCCGCTGTAACAGCGGACTACCAAATAGAAGCTGGAGGGGGCAATATAATAGGGGCGGCAAGAGTATACACACCCAATATACATACTATTAAAGGGGGAGCTGTATCAAGCCCTGATGATTACACTGCTAATTTTAAACAAACTGTTACCAATCCTGATTTCAATGAGATAGAAGGATGGGATAGATTTATAGATAGTCAACGCGTTATTTATAACGTGCCTACGTCTACTACTGGTAGTTGGACATCTGGAACAGCTGATGTTACATTTGCTACAGACGGGCAAACTATTACAGCTACATTAGGCACGGATTATGATGGTGGGTTTTATTATACTACTGGGGCCACTAATACGCTAGAAGCAGATAGATTACGCTTTCAGATAAAGGCTAGTGGAGCAAGCAATATAGAGCTTAGTAACTTTAAGAGCTTTAATGGAGGAACGCAAGATACTGACTATGCTATTACTTATACTCCTGCTTCATTGAGCATACCTACTGGTAGTTGGTTAACTGTGGATGTGCCTTTTGTTTCTGGAACTGTTGCTAGTGGTTCATCTATCTATATGGATGGTACAAGGTATGCAGTTACTGTTGCCTCAGGGACTAGTTTTGACTATGAAGCTAATTTCCGAGATGTCGAATTTGGAATTTCAGGAGCAGCTTCAGGTAACAAGATTTATGTAAGAGGTATAGAGTATTATAAATCTATATCATGGCACGTACATTCAGTTAAAGAGTTAAGTACTGATTATATGATTTTTAATTGCGTAAGAACTCGTGGTAAACGAGATTCTATAAGGAGAGCATACTGATGGCAGACCACCTTAATATCGTAGAAAGAAAAATTATTGATAATTTAAGAACTGGAACTTATACTACTACTGCTGGAGTCGATTCTGGCTCAGCTTGGGATTCTACAGATGTTAATGTATATGGACAGTTTCCCGAAGCAGTGGATTTAGAATTTCCTGCTATCGTTGTTGAAATGGTAGCTAATGGTATAGAAGAACAATTTATGGGACAACGCTTAACTAGTGGAAGTAGTGCTGCTATAGGAGAATTATATGGAGTAGCTTTCAATCTACATGTTGGCGTAGATAAAAATAGTTCTATTACAGTAGATGGTGCTAAATATAAACAACGAAGATTAATTAATTACTTGATGAACAATACTGCTAATGTAGTAATGGACTGTGACTTCTCTGCTACTAATACTGAAGTAGTAGAAAGATTTTATACTGGATTCAGAGATATAGGTTACGACCCTGTAAGAGAAGTATGGGCTGGTGTTACAGGTATGGTCGTTGTCTTTAAGAATTCGAGGTGACGTAAATGTCAATGGTTTATCAGTCACTGGGTTTTCAACAGTTTACTGAAAACGCAATTAAAGTAGGTAGTGTTGTAGCAGATAACCTTACCACAATTGAATTCGGGATGTCTCCATGGATACCCTTTTCCGAAAATTATGCTATGATGCATGAAAATTTAGGTACTGCATTTCACATTAAGCCTAGTGAAGGTGAAAAGAAAGCAACTTGGATGGCTAAAACAGATGCTCTTAGCCTCGAATTACAAAATAGAAAAAATGCTGAAAATTTTGATGGTCTTGGTGAGTCGGTTAATTTAATACAGGGAGATTTAAAAAGAGAATCAGCTTCTATATCTAAATATTTATCACAACTTTTTTCAACTGAAGGAATATCTGCGAAGTTTGAAAAAGATGTTAAGGGAGAAATTGAAGACCAAGCTATTGCTCAAATGATGTTGGATACATTAACAGAAGGAGATTGGAGAGACCCTAATGTAGTTACTAATGTGAAAAAGTTAGAATCAACTATAGGTCCATCTAATAAGACTTTTGATATGTGGGCAAATACCGAAGCCCAAAGGCAAGAATTAGAATATCATTTACACGCTATGGCGCGCCTGATTGGTCCCAAGGGTCCTGCATTTGTTAAGAACATTTCTTTTGGTGAAACAACAAATATGGTCACGAAGAAATATTTTCAAGCAAATATGAAAGGGATGGATAAGAGTGCCGACCAAATCGCAATTAGTTGGAAAACAGCGGTTGACAAGAGTATGGATAACTTAGTGAAGAAGTGGAACCTTATTGGTACTGATTTAACAAATGTGGTAAACAGCGCCGGTAAAGAGCTGGGAAAAGGTAGTGGACATGAATCGGGTCCAGAAGACGTTGATTATTTTGCAAGACAGATAGTAAACAGAATGCAAGAAATTCAAAATAACGAAGCTACTGCTGGAGAGGATGTAGGTTATTTTTTCCATGCACCAACTTCAAAAGACACTGCTGGTTACGTAACAATACGTCCTTTCTTTAAACCCTCTCCGGGTGGTGGAGCACCCACTCTTGTGAAAATAGAACATGATACGGCTGTCATTCAGCTGACACATCCAGACCTCAGAGGCGTCGACGGTGTTAAGATAGATGAAGACATTTTACGTAAGTTTGGTTCTCTGAGTTATTTTTCATCTCACTATTCAATGATTCTCCAAGATGCTCTACAAATGGGTTTTTTAGATAAAGCCTCAGCTATAGCTGCTAGTAATCAAATTAAACAATTTGCTGCTAATGATTTAGCTTTAAGTACGGGAAGAGGAGAGATGCTTGGTTCTACACTAGAAACAGAAGTTAATGTAGCAATGGGTAATACAGTAGGAGGTATGGGAGTTGTAACAGCTACTGAGACTTTGTCATCTATGGAAGCAGCTAACTCACTTCAAAAACAATTTAAGGCATTTTTTGGAGCTAAAGAAGTTTCTAAATGGTTAGAAGCTTTTTATCAACATGCTTCTAGGAAATCTAATGACATAACTCGACTATGGGCATCTAAATTAAAATTAGGAGATTCATGGAAGATAGGTGGTGGTGAAAAGGGTGTGTTTGGAAGACCCTATGAAGATACCAAAGGTAGAAAATTAAGAGGGGTAGGTGTTCCATGGTGGTATTCTCAAGGTAGAAATCCTGCGGCATTTTTATTGTTTAAACAAACCGAAACTAAGAGTCCACTGAAAAAATATTTTGGACCAGAGGGTACGCATAAGCAGTATACTGACCCCCAAGCAGCCTATATAACACAGTTCCACGGCGGCGCAAGAAAACGTGAAGGTAGTTTTTATCGGCGAGGCGAAGTAAACGAAGGGAAGTTTTGGTAATGCATAGCATAAGCTTTATATAGGACAAACCATTATTAGTTAGAGAATGAAATGTATTGTTGTCTAGACAATAAAAGTAAGAGGTATTAAAAATGGTATATTTCCTAGGAAGAGATGTTGATGTCTACGTGTTCGTAGAAGCTTCAGCTACGTCAGCTAACGCTGCAATTGGTTCTAGTGGAAGCGAGGTCTGTAATGGGGCTGCAACTTTGGATGCAACCTTCGCACAGTCAATGGCTTCTGGTGGTTCACTAAGTGCTGTATTAGCCGATTTTACTGCTGAATCTGATATAACTGGAGTAGACATAGGTATAGGTGCAACTGATGAAGACATCACCTATATAGGCCAGAAGGCAGTTGGTAAAGTAGAGATTAAAAAAGAAACTACTGTATCACTGACTCGCAAAAAGAAGAATAATCTTTGGGACCTTATATTCAATGGTCCGATTAATTCAAGCTACAAAGAAGTTGCTACGCAAACAGGCGGAGCTCGTTGGGGACACGGAGACGGTGGCAGTAATATTGGCCACGGTATGCAGAATCCTAAAACGGTATCCGATTTCGGCGGCGCATCTGGTAAATGTGGATTTGGTTACAGAATAGCTGTTAATCTCAAAGGTGGTGCAACTGCCGATGGGACAACTGAGACTGTATCAATTCCCAATTGTGTCGTTACAGCGCACAGTGTTTCACTGAATGCTGATGGTACAAGTGAGGAAACTATGGAATTCACAACGCAACAAGACTCCATTTTCACAATTGGAACAAATTATAGCACTACACTGACGTCAGAGTCAGCGATGTAAGGAGGATAAACATGGCTTACTTTTTAGGAAGAGATGTATCCGTTTACATTACTACAGAAGATACAGTGTCTGGTAGTTATGCAGGGAGTTCGGTAGCAGGAGCAGTTGGTTTCAATACAGTCTCTGGAACAGCAGGAGCAAAAAACTTTGCTGTACCATTGGCTTCAGGAACTGGCGGAACTGCGGAACCAAACCTTACTGGAGTAGATTTATCAATCGGCGCAGTCGATGAAGATATTACTTATTTCGGTAAGAGGCAAGTAACAAAAGCAGAAATCAAAAAAGAAACCACAATTTCATTAACACGTAAAAAGGAAAATATTACGTGGGACGCTTTTTTCAATAACAGTGGAAGACAAGGATGTTCAGGAAGTGCAGAAATATCTTCACTCCAAGAACCTACTATCAACACAGGTTATAGGATACACGTCGTTTTGAGTGGTACTACGGACGTTTTCAGTGTTCGTGGATGTTGTGTGCAAGCACACAGTGTTTCTATCAATGCTGATGGTACTAGTGAAGAAACAATGGAGTTTATGACTTACATAACTCCTAAAGTTACAAACGCAGCTGTGGTCACAGCGCTTACGGCAGCAGAGCTGTAGATAAGTAAATGACACACCGAAGGGGCAGACTTGATGTCTGCGTCCTTCTAAATTAATCTGGTGATTAAAATGACAGAAGAAGAAATAAAAACAGAAGAAGAAACCACTGAAACGTGGACAATGGATGACCTAGTTGCACTGACTGATGAAGTGCAAGAAGGGGATGTCGACTATAGAGGAAAGAAAGTTAAGTTCCAATTTTGTGAACTAATTGAAAAAGAAGAACCTAAATTCAAACCTATTGGGGATAACGCTAGTGAAGAAGATAAAATGTCTTTTTATACTAAAGTTGGTTCCGATAGAATTAATGCTATGATTCAAAAGGCAAACGAAAAGAATCCTGATGGTGCTTCAATAGACTCGGACAATTGGCCTCTCTTACCCACTACGCTTAGATATAGTATATCTAACCACATTATGGGTATAGAGCAGGAGAGCCGAGAAAATTTTACTCTCTGATGACGAACAGCCCTGAGGCTGTAACTCTCTACGTCCCTTTAATGAAGGAGACTAATATGACGTGGGAAGAGATAAAAAGAACTCCTCGTTTGGAATTGGAAGGTATTTTAGCCGCATGTTCAGAGTACAACCTCTTACACTCTATGGACGGATATGAAGCTAAAGACATTAGTGATATGGCCAAACATCGCCCTGAAATAAGGGCAGATTGGAATAATTATATGGCCCAGCGAAGAAAGTATGAAAGAATGGCTGGTAGAGGAGATATAAATGAAGATAACAGAAGAGAAAGTAGTGTCAGTGAATTGAAAGCAAAAATCAACGCATAATTAGTGTGATATAATGGGTTTCGCAGGTCAAGTATTCGCGGCACGAGTAGCCGTAGGTTTAGCATTGCCTTCACCAAAGGCATTTTCGCAAGCAGGTCAGATGATAGGAGGCTTCGCTTCCAAGATGTATCAAAATCTGAACCAAAAGAATGTAAAGGCTGCGCAACAATCATTAGGAAATGCACAACGGAACCTTGCAGCAGCGCGTGGTAGATTAGAAAAGCACGGACAACAATCAGATAAATTTTTAGAAAAAAGTGCTAAACAAGCAGTTAACAGACTGTCAAGCGCTTATGCAAAATTAGGAAAAACCGCCATGGCAAGCGCAGGAGCCATGAAAGGTCTGAAGAAAAGCCTAGGAAAACCTATCAGACAAAAACTATTTTCTAATGTTGGAAAAGACTTAGGAGACGCTAAAACCTATACTAAAATATTTAAGAACTTTACGAAGCTCCAAAAAGAAGAAAGAAAAGAAGTGATGTTAGGTATTGAAGCTACTAAACTAATGCTTCAGAATAAATTATCTACTGCTAAGAAAGAAAAGAAAGTAGGAAAGGAAGGACTCGACCTTATACGCCAAGAGATTGAATATAATGATTTGAAATTAAAAGAGTTTCAATATTATGACAAGAATAGGAATATAGCGGACGATAAATATAACAAGAAAAAGAAGAAGTATACTGACCAAGAAAGGAAAGCTACACAGGACGTAACCAGAGCTCAACGAGAACTTATACAAACAGAAAAGGAACAGCTTCAAGTTCAGAAGATGTTAATCAGTTCAGCTAATAACTTCGTAGTAACAATGAAAACTAATTTTGTAGAAGCAGTGAGAGAATCTATATCTGTTCTCACAGCGTTCTATTATAAAATCAATCAAAATACTCAAGAACTTATATCTTTCGAAAGAGAACTTTTAAATGCTAACTCTGTATTCAGAGTAACAAACGATGAACTTTTCTCTGTTGGAGACCAAGTAGTTCAGTTTGGACAAGCTTTTGGATTAGAGATGCAAAACGGTGCAGAAGGTCTGTATCAACTTGCATCAGCTGGTTTAAGTGCTGCCGAATCGGCCCAAGTTTTAACCGAAACCCTAAAACTGGCCATGGCTGTACAAGGAGACCACAATACTATTTCTAAACTCGTTACACAGACTCTATTTGGTTTTGAGATGGAGATGAATCAAGCAGCAGAAATCACTGATAAGTTTGCCTTTGCTATACAGAAGTCTCTTATAGAGTATCAAGATTTAGCAAGCGCTGTTAAGTTTGCTCTACCTTTCTTTACCTCTACTGGGCAATCTATAGACCAACTATTAGGGGCTTTACAAGTCTTGACTAATAGAGCCTTGGAGGCTGGTATTGCTGGTCGTGGTTTAAGACAGGGTGTAGCAGAGCTTGCCGAGAGTATCGGTGATTCTACTGCCAATTTTAAAAAGATGGGTGTAGAGGTTACTGATGCTCAAGGCAACATGCTTCAATTAACAGAGATAGCTGCTAATTTTTCAAAGGTTCTGGAAGAAGGAGTAATTAATGATACTGAATTACTTACTACTTTAATTCAAGATTTGAATGTTCGTGGTGCAACCGCGTTTGTTCACTTGGTTCAGGCTTCTGACGAATTTACAGAAGCCGTAGAAGCGACCGCTGCTGCTGGCGGAGAACTTGATGAGATGGTTAAAATTCAGAATGAATCCATGATGGCACAGATTCAGATACTTAGAAATAATATAGGTATGATGTTCCTATATAGGGATGCTAACTATGAAGGAACAGGATTTCTCAATGCCTTCCATGAAGCTATAGTTACAACAATACAATCTTTACAGAATCTAGTAGTAGTTCAAAAAGATGGTGCTTATGAGCTAACCCAATTTGGACTTGCTATTCAGACTATAGCTATAAATGGTGTTAACGAAATGAGAGGTGTATTAAACAATATAGTTCCTATATTCGAACGTTTTGTTGAAATATCTGCTTTCAGTATACAAGTGTTAAAGGTATATATGATTCCTTTGAAGATGATTATCAAAGCTCTTGATATAATGGGTCCAACCCTCACAAAGGTAGTATTATCATTTCATCTTTTATCTAAGGTACTTCCTATTACTGCAATAGCTCAGTGGGCTTATTTCACAGCCACCACCGCATCAACTAAGGCTACAGCAGCTAATATTACTGCTCAAACCGCTAGCACTCTTACTACTCGGGGCTATACTGCTGCACTAATTACATTGTTAGCTTGGCAGAAACTAAAGACTGCGGCTTTATATTTAGGAGCTTTAGGATATTGGAATATGAATGCAGCTGAAACATATTCGATGGGATTAAAAACATTAGGTATTTCTCTAACAGCGACAGAACAGAAGCAAATGACACGTACAATATTCCTCCGCCACTTAGAAACAGCTGGAATTGCAGTAGAGGCTAGTGCTATAGCCGGGCTGGAAGCTAAACAAACTGTTGCGATAGCAACTAGAGAAGTTAGTATATTTACTTTAATGAAAGAAACATTCGTAAGATGGAAACACACTGTAGCCGAATGGGCTGGTGTAGCAGTAGGAGAAGTGGGATTAGCATTAATGCTTAAACGTATAATATATTATCCTATTGAATTATTTTGGAAACTGAGAAATTATATAGTAGATAAAATGCAAACTGTAATGGATTCTATTAGAATAAGTATAACTGGTGCTTATGTAGCAGTTAAATTATTGATGGTTAATGTTATTGCAGCTGAAACTGGTGTAAATTATGGTTTAGCCTTTGCAGAAAATAATAGGTTAAAGTCTACTATAGGTTTATTCCTTATATCAGTAAAGAATTTGGCTATGAAAAAACTGACTCTTATATGGGATACTTTACTCTTAAATTTAAGATGGTTATGGCTTATAGCGAGTGGCCAGACACAACGAGCGCTGGCGATGGAGGGTGTTGGAAGAGATAAATTGTTTGTTATGAAGGTTAGAGATTATCTTATATCAATCAAGAATTGGTTGTTAGATGTAAAATCAGCCATATGGAGAATGACAACAGGGGTAGTTTCTTACTTAGCTATAGCAGCTGCTAATACTCTCAGCAATATTGCGGAAGGAATAAGTAACATGGTAAGGACGGTAGGACTTACTGTGATGGCTGCGGAAAATGCCGGAAAGACGAGAAAGATTGCGATAACTATTGCGGCTACTGCTTGGTTACTTGGAGAAGTAATAGTAGTGGGTCTATATAATATAATAATGGGTATTAGTACTGTTATAACGTGGTTGATGACCACTTCTCTATGGGCTATGGCGGTAGCTGTTATAGCTGCTACTTGGCCGTTTGTTTTGATTGGTTTAGCTGTTTTAATAGTAGTTGGTACCTTTGTAGCTCTTTATCGTATAATAGATGAAACTATAGGACTTACTATGATATTTACTATGTTCTTTACTCACCTTAAACTTGCTATTGTAGATTTAGCTATGTGGATAATATCTCCATTTGTAGCTCTAGGTCAAGCAATGGGTGATGTTATGGAAGGACCGTTATTTAAATTCTTATTATTCATGTCTCATTTATTCTTAATGTTGCAATATTATTTCGGCGAGATAAAAACTTGGTTCGTAGATAATCTGATAACTCCGATAATGACTGTATTAGGTACGCTTTATAATGACTATTTATTGCCATATCTAATTCAACCATTAATAGATATAGCAAATCGAATTGTAGAAATTGTTAAAAACCCACTCAAGGCTTTAGGTGAATTAAAGGATTGGTTGGCAGATATTGGAGCTGCTATGTGGGATGGATTGGTAGCTGGTGTTCAAAAAGTAATAGACGTAATCATGAAGTTAATTGGATGGCTTGTAAGTCCCGGTTCAACTTGGGGTGACTTATTTGGTGCAATGATGGATGCTGCTAAAAAACCTATAGAGGCTATCGTTAAATTTATAGGAGGATTAATAGATAAGATTAAAGGCTTATTTGATTTGGTTGGAAAAGCCGCAGACCTCGCAAAAGGTGGTGTTGATATTGTTAAAGGGGCAGCTAAAGCAACTGTAGAAACAGGAAAAGCAATGGTCGATACAACAGTAGAAAACACTAAGATGGCAGCTTCTATAATAGGTGAAAAGACAGGTATATCTGATGCATCTCATCAAGCTCAAAAAACTGTTGGTAATATTGTAGACAAACTACCAATTCCAAAAGTTAAGATTCCAAAAGTTAAATTATGGGGAGAAGGTGGAATGGTTCAAGGATATGCAGAAGGTGGGTGGTTGAAGGAAGTTGCTGGTAAATTACCTTATATTGTGGGTGAAAAGGGTCCTGAATTGTTTATGCCTAAAGGTGGAGGAAAGATATTCCCAAAGAAAGACTTAAATACTTCCCGCGTCCAAGATATGTTAGGCAAAGCTCTCGATGAGGGTAGAGCCCGAGGCCGCACTCGTGGACGTACAATGCAAGTTGACTCCTTAACTGTAGGAAAATTGGACGCAGGCGAATCTAATCTATCGAAAGCTAAAGTTGGAATAGACCCATTTGGAGGAATTCCTAAGCTTCAAGGTATGATAGGCGGTCAGAAAAAGAAGGCGGCAGCAATGGCAGATAGACTCGGAGGAATGTTCTAATGGTAAACGTAGAAAAGAATACTTTTTATAGGAGACAATTGATTGGTAACTCAGTTAAATTATTCCCTAGATTCAAAGATTATTCAACAGGTAAAGATACTACAGTATTTTTTGAAGGTGGGATGAATCCTACTAAATATTGCGTATCTGGAGCTGTAGCTAGTGCTCCTTCTTATGGAGGTGGCGATTTATCAGGAGGGATGTACCAATTTTTCGTAAGTGGAACTATTTTAAGTGGTTCTAATACCCTTCCTAAACTAGAAGCATATAAAGTAAGTGATGGAGTAGGACCAACAGAGAGTCAATCTGGTTCTGCTGTATATCCAGCTTTTGAATTTGCTAAATATAATTATAATGGTACATATCCCGGCACATATAATACAGATGGTTCACCTGTTGGAAGTAATGTATTTGTTATGTCATCCTTTTTAGATGGTGACAGTGTATGGCTGGAAGAAAATTTTGATGGTGCTGATAAAACGTTAGGTACTTTCAACTTAATACAGGACCAAGGTACTGCTACTCTTTCTCTTAAAGATGCTTATTTAACTCCTCAGATAGGAGAAGAAAAGATTTTTGCAGGAGGAGATGCCTTTTTCGGTGGTGGTGCTAGTGATGATGTTTCAACTAATTTAAGGAAATATTTCTCAGATAATCCTAGTGGTGATGGAGGAGCTAAGGTTATGATTCGTCCTGTTAAAAAAGGTAAAATCAATGGTATGTGGACAGCAATCATTGATAGACGTAATAAAAAACAGAAATGGCAGATATATGCTCCATTTTGGAAGTGGAAGGATATAGCTGGTGTAGTACAATTTGGTGCTCAGACACCTGCAACTGATGATATTGACGCTGCTAAAGAAGCAGGAGAAAACAATACCATCTTTAATCATATAGCCCGTTCTTCACCCTATGGTAATGTGTTTACAGCTTCGGCTGAGAAACCTCTATTAGACTCTGTTGTAGAATTATCTACCACAAAGAAAGATAGTGGGGGTCAATCTTTACGCATGTACCATATATGGCAATCTTTACAAGACGTTAACTCTGATACTCAATGGGCCACCTTTAAAAACATTGAAAAAGCTATGGGTAAACAAACAATTAATCCTCAAGTAGCTAAATGTGCTATATATAATATTCCTCAACCTGCTGTTATTGATATAGGGGCTTATAATCATAGATTCAACACAGGTACAGCAACCACAAGTCAAGTTGTGGATGTATCTGGAATGCTTAGTGGTGCTCATTTGAGTGATAAAAGAGTTACATTCGGTGAAATTAATATGAAAATGAATATCTCACAATTATATCCGTCTCCTCAAATTGCTACAGGAACTGCCTCATTTGGAGCTTCAGGAGTAATTTATTCTTGTCCTAATGCAACAACGTCAACATCAGATACATGGATGGCTAAAGATTTTGCTAATAATGACGCTGTTTTTTCTACTTCTAAAGGAGGACTGAATACATTTTTAAGATGTGTAGCAGTTACTTTTTCTAATTATAAACCAGAAGATTCTGATACTTTAGATGAATTTCTCGATAAATCACTTTCAGACCAAATGAAAAATTCTCAAACTTCAGTACCAGCATTAGCTGAAGGTGCAATTAGAAAGGTAGCGTGTGGAGTAGTATTCCAGTCTTTTTACGGTTCTTCGGAATATTCACAACAGTCAGGTTTAACGGACCAGCCTAAAGACCAAGATATAGATACTGAAACAGTATATGCTTCAGCTATACCTATGATGAGATATAATACTGCTGCTGTAAGTGGAGCAGGGGGATTATTGGCTTCTGGAGGATTGGCTAAGTTTGATGGTACAAACGTTTCTGGTGGAAGTATGTTGCTCGTGCGTGATGCACGTATAGGTCTTTCACAGTTAGGTGGTTTAAGTGATACAGGTGTTGGAGGAGGAGCTTGTTCTATAGGTCAAGGAATATATACGACAAAAACTACATGTACTGGTGCTAATGGAACATGGAGAGATTACAAATTACCTAGATATATGTCTGAATCTACAACCTTGAACACATCAGGAATGCCGTGGGGCGACAGTGGTTCTTTACACGAACCTCTATTTGTAAAAATAAATAAAGATTCATGGTTCAACATGAAAGTAGTTATGGACCCTAATATACCATTTGGTTCAGCTAAGCCATGGGACAGTAGTAGTGATTTAATGACTACTGGTGCTGCTGGAGGAACATATTCTCATACAGTAGGCTCAGGAACTCAAGTATATACTGGTTCTAATGATTATAATGTGGGAGGACTTGGTGATGTAGGAGCATATAAGAACGATTTTGGTGTTCCTGTTAGAGTGTATTTTGAGGGAGCTAGCGTTGCTGGCATAGGAACTACTGATGACAGTGATAAACAGTTACCTTATCTTAATCTCCCTATACCTCGTGGTGACTCCCCTATCAGTGGAACTAACGCAGATGAAGCTATACGTACTCAAGGAGGCACAAGTTTATTAAATGGTAATAATTGGCTTAAACATATGACTATTTGGGTACAAAATTATAGATTTACTCAATATTCAAGCGATGACAGCACAGGAGATTATACATGGTGGAGAGGTCAGTATTATGATAGTGGAACGGTCGCTAACGCAGAGTATAGGGCTGCTGATTCTAAGATATATCCTGATGGTTTGGATGCTGAAGCTGAAGTTTATATTGATAATATTACGTTTAAGAATTTTAATAATGAACACGTTAATCATACTATAGGTGCTGGACAATTACAAAGATTTATACAGCTTGGACATACTGAAGTGGCAACCCCTGTTGCTACATACTATGACCATGCTACTAGTATGACTGCAATGACAAAGGGATATAATAATTCCGGTTCGTGGTTCTCACAAAATCCGGGGCATTATTTATTATTTGGTTATGACAATCCTAAAGATTTACCTATTAGTGGTAACTCTTCTTCTTCTCTTGCTGCGAGCACTGAAAAGGTGGGAATATGGGGAGATGGAGGTGAAACCACCGCAAACTATGGTAACGATTTTGGAAGAGTCGTTTACCAATTATGGAATAATTTCTCAACTGGAGATTTGGGAAATTTAAAACGCACTAAACCTGATTTAATAACTTTAAGTCAGCTACCTTATATGAATTCTTCAGTACTATCATCACCAAAAGGTTTTATACCTTACAGAGATGGTGGTTACAAATGGAGATATGGTTTTGATTTTTTTGGTAGAACATTAGCAGTAAGAAACCCTGTAGTTAGTGGGGCTGCTGGTGTTGGAGCCACAGGAACCCGTGATGAAGGAACTAATTCTTTGAACAATGAACAAAAGTTAGTATATTCAGGATGGGTTATAAATAATCATGGAGCAGCTCAAACATCTAATCAGGCTGGTTGGCTTGGAATTGGAGACCCGCATGCACCAACTACAGCGCTCTTTACAGTCTCAGGTGGTTCTTATACTGATGAAAGTGTAACCGTATATCCGGGGTTTGCTCAAGTCTCACAGGCTGAGGGTGTAGAAGATTATTCTAGTAATAAAGGGTCTTATGTATCATGGGGAAGTGGTACAGCTTCTACCTTTTATTCAACAGATATGCTTACTCAGAAAGGATTTGTAAAATATGCTATAGATAATACAAGTAATACTGGTAGCACAGCTGGAGCATATGGAGCTACAGGATTCAGTAATGGAGCATTAAATTATGATACTATGAGTCGTTGGGCTCCTCGTGAACATATATTAGCTTCGGCTAAGATTTTGGGAGTTAAAGGAAGTCCAATAGTAGGAGGGGGTTCTATAGAAAACGCTTTAGATTCAAATACTAAAATTGTAGTAGATAACCCCGAAATATTTTCTAAAGATAGTGATGACAATTATATCCTTTTTCTGTTATATGGTGGTGCACACGGTGATGATGCGGAACGGATGTGCCCAAATGATGCGGATAATACTGGTAAATTCCCTGATTTTCCAAGAGCTACTACTGACGCTACATCACGTGCTCTAGGATATCACACAACAGTTAAATTGGCTGCCACCGAACAACCTATACAAGGTAATACTATAGAACTAGCGGTTTTTAATTCTGGTTCTTCTGAAGCTAGAGAATCTGGAATTTTATATGCAGACGATGGAACTACAGAATTAGGTACGGAAGCTAATTTATATAGACTTTTTATATCTCCTAAAAAATACTGGATTTGTATGTCCTTCCTAAATACAGATGCTGCTTCAAAAAGAACATATGAATCAGTTTGTAATACTAATAGTCAAGTATTAGGAATAAGTGGGACTGCTGGTGAAGGAAATCAGCTTGGTTCTACCTATAATGAATTTACATATTCATATAATGTAGCTGCGGAAGCTAGTAAGGGTGAATCTGGTCTTCTGGCCAATCCTTGGATTTTAGAACCAAACGAAGAACAGTGTACTTTAGACCTTGCAGATTACGGATATGGTGGTTTTGATAAAGAAACAGACACTGGTGGAAACGTTGGGGAACATAGTATTCTTAATAATAGGCTTCAAAATATGGATATATCTCCTGCTGTTAATGGAGGAGGTATGATGGGAGGTGGTATCTCTATGGGTGGTGCTGCACCTTCTGATAAACCTATTGTGTTAGCAATGTCATTATCCAATACGTCTGCACAGAAAAAGGTTATATGCTATGGAGAAGATTTTGATTCTCAGATTAGTGATTTTAATTATGACCCTATAAAGATGATGAATCCAGCCTTTATTTGGAGTTATAGTGCTCCACTTCCTTCTATTTCTCAATTTACTGTTTCACCAGCTTTCAATGCTGTAAGTGGAAGAAAGGGTAGTTCGGAGGAAATCAACCTATATGAATTAACCAATGAAAATATGAATGCTCTTAATTTTACATGGGCAGAAAATGGTATATTGTGGTATCGTATGTTAATGATTGATGAAGTTCCAATCAGAAATAAATACCATAAAGCTAAATATTGGTTACCTCTCAACACAACAGGTTCAGATACTTCACCCACTACCGCAGCTTCAATGAGTTGGTATTCCGATGCCTCTTCTTCTTTAGGATTAACTTCAGGCAGTTTAACCGTAGGAGCTCAAGTTCTACAAGATATACAAGGATTGCAAGGATATGCTCCTCATTTAGTAAGTGGAACTGGAAATAGTCCTGCTGGTTACATAGGCGCAGAGAGTGGTGCTGCTGATACATTTATGCATGGTCTAGAAGGTATGAGTGAATATACTCTTGTTGCTCATTTTATACCTGATGATGAAGATAGTAATAGAGATAGTACTTGTCTTATGTCTCAGGGAGTTGGAAGTGGTACTGGTTTTGATATGTTTATTAATACTAGTCAAAAGTTAGTAATCCGCCAACAGAACGGAACTATGACTGGTACTTCTAATATACCTACAGATGGAGAAACCCCTACGTCTGTTATTGTTACATATAAAAATGGTTCATCTGCGGCCAGTTTAGGTCCTGATATGCAATTATTTATTAATGGTCGTAGAGAGGATTATTTGATAAGTGGGTCAGGTAATGTAGCTGCCGACGCCGATATAGAGTTTATATTAGGGTGTGAACCCGGTTCATCACCTGCAATAATAGCTGCCCAATATAAGGGTACAATGGAAGAAGTTATAATATATGAAAAGAGGTGGGATATTGTTCCATCTGGAGGAAGTTATATTTATAATACTATAGGATTAGATGATTTAACCACTGGTGGTGGTGGTAAAGCTAAGACTCATAATGCTAAAATGTTCCTATTTGACCACCACAATATTAGGGGTAAAAATAAAGATGAAGTATGTGCCTCTGATTTAGTTTCATGGAGGACTACAGCTTAATGCCTAATTTAGTGTGGGCTACTGGAGGTTCCGCCACTACTGCGGAAACAGTATTTACAGAAGTTACAGGTACCTTTACTTTTAACGATGATGATGTGCGAGCTGTTTATATAGATTGGGATGATGGAACAGACCCCGATGGTAATTTTTCAAATAAAAAAGAATATGCTAATTTCCAATGGAAAGAGACTACAGAACCCCAGAGCGCTGTAGAAGTAAGACATACTTATACTGCTTCAGGAGCATTTAATCCTGTCGTTCAGTGTGTAAATTCTGCGGGATTTATCTCCAGATATTACTCTAGTGGGGCAGCAGCCAGTGATAGCCCCAGCCCATATACTAATGCAGATACAGAAGATACTTGGACTCCTATGGCTATGTCTGATGGACAATCTACTGGTATAATGAAGATTGAAAATAAAACTGTTAAATCAGGAATAGATAATAGTATTTTTGATGAAGAGGGCCCTAAAGCTTTACAGATAGCTGTTGCTCCTACTTTATCCGTCGCAGAATTAGCTTATCTATGTGAAACTGGTGCAGCTGCTACAGGAAAGGTTGAGGTAGATATTAAATGTGTTTTAAATTATGGTACTCGTGATGGTGACGGAGAAGACATACAAACCGAAACAGGAGGAGAGAGAATTATTACTACTTTACCTGTAGTATTGAGTGGAGCTAATCTAAGTGGTAATGTCACAGGTCTTAGAGATGTGTTGAAAGATGGTGCACATGCTTTGGGAACCTTAGAATCTGGAGCGCAAGTAGCTCAGGTATTAGAAGTTAAATATAAGAATCCCAAATACATGGGGAGTAACCCTACGGCTTATACTGAAAATGAAGTATATAATAGATTTAAAATATTTTTAACAGCCTACTCAAATAATTTAGGTAAGTATGTACCCGTTACATATGTAACCGCTGGAGAACCAATTAAAAAAGCTAATGACCCCCTCCGTAATGTTACGTTAGATTTCTCGCAGAGTAGAGCTAAGGCATCTAATGTATCTATAGAAGCCTATCGTTATGATATAGGTAAGAGTTGGTTCCAATCTGCTAATGCATGGGGAACTGGTTCTGCAACTACCTTTAATGACTTAACTTCAGGCACAAGTGAAACTAAAGGAACTGCATATACCTATATGCCTCGTCCAGATGGAATGTTGGGTAATGCGTCATATACAATTTTTAATGCTTCACTACCTTGGGACACTAATGCAGCAAGTGATACATTAGAAGACCAATTAGCTGTAGATGATTTTGGAAGATTCTATCCTCAATATCATTTAACTCGATTGTCTGCTCAACCTTCAGGAGTAGGGACAACATATTATGGTTCAGTTAGTACTATTACAGATAACAAACCCGAGGTTTTCAGGATAACCCCTGCGGTCTCATGGGCAACTACGAGTGATGGAAGCACTGCTGCATCATTAGCTAACTCTAGAATATATCCTACTAAGATACTTGATTCAGGTACTAACGCTTCTAGGTCTAAACAATACACCACTGAAGCATTTAATAATACTTCGGGAGCATCAGGGTTAGTAAACCTTTCTGGTATGAACACTATGACCTTTTATGATGTAAATGCGGATGAACGAGCTAATGCAAATGAATATCTTCTTCTTATGTTTGATAAGAAAACAAACAAAATATTTTTTAATATGTCTCCTTACGCAGATAATATACAATCAGCTTTAGGAACGGATGCAGCTTGGAATATAGCAGGAGTATATTACTTGGCTTTAGAAAATAAAGATACTCCTTATCAAAATGCCTATTGGCAACCTCTAGAATTCGACGATACTACAGCAATCAATAAAGAATATAGAGATACTACTAATAAGAAGTATATAAATAAGAAGTCTTCCTTTTCCAAGTCTGGCTATCTATCTTTTGATATGCCATTGGATTGGGGAGCTTTGAATATAAGTGGTGCTATGGGTGGCACATATAATAGTACTACCCTTCCTGCGGCTACTGGTAATTTTTCATGGGGTAAAGCAATAGGTTCAGTAGGAGTTGCAGTAGAAAGTTCAGTTATAGGAGATTATATACCTTATACTATGACGTCTAATCCTATACCAGATACAGTTACTGATGCAGATATAGGTTCATTCAAATATATATTTGTAGCAACGGCGGGTTCTTCTTTTGTATCTGGAGCTTATTGGATTACGAAGGATGGTGCTGATGGTTACGAAAGCTCTAATGATAAGATATATTTAAATTTAGGTGAAAATGGAAATACAACAGGTCTAGGTATAACTCAGGGATATATAAGAAGAGTTAATGCTTATGATATATTAGATGGATTTAGTAAAGTCTTATATCCTTCAGGGGGGCAAGCTACTAAACTGATGAATGTAGGAGATGATAATCAGTGGACTACTCCATGGAACAATACTTATATGATAGATACTGGAGAAACTGTTGGTGCAGCAATTGCCACAGCTTGGGCTGATGAAAAGTATTTACTCAAAGTAGTTTTATCTGGCACAGATGCTGCTTCTACAAATGTTTTCCCTGAAATATGGAATATATTTGATGCCACACGAGGATATGGAGCTATAGTTAAAGAAATTGACGATAGCGCATATAATCTAAATAGTTTAGCAATAACTAGTGATGTATCAGTAGGGCGTTCAGGAAATTATTATCAAGCAATTACACGGAAAGGTAAGGTTTTTATCGCACGAGTAGGAACTCCGATAGAAAGTGTATCTTTCAGTAGTGTTGCATTAGGAAATGATTCTTCTGCTACAGCATTTACTGATTATGGTCCTTCTACCTTATATGGACATCTTCATAAAACAAGAAAACTACAAGCAGAAAGCGTTAGGGTTTATTGGGATGAAAAACAGAAAGATGGTACATATGTTAGGTTCTGGGGAGTCATTACTAATATCAATGAAACACATGGTACAGGAGGTCCTTCAGCTATAATATCGTATGGTTTTGATATGGTAGTAGAAGAAGTAGCTCTTTTAGATGCTAATTTCACTTTAATGACAGATATATTTACTCTAGGGAGCGTAGAAGATGCACGAGATTACACCTAGAGTTTGTATTGATGGTCGTGATGTAGATTTTTTAGATGGTAATTATAATCTAGCAGGAGGCATTAATGCTGCTACACTTACTTTTAAACTACCTCTCACTTATGGAGGAATGAAAAAACTATGGAATAAAGAAGTTACATTCTATCTTAATAGTTTTGATTCAGTTCCTATATTTAGAGGATGGATAAAAAGAACCAATCCTACATTTGAGGAGATAGAAATATTTGCCGAAGATGCTATAGGATATATGATAAAGGGTGGGGAATCTGGGTTAGCTAAAGTAGCTTTAACTGAACAGAGTAATATAGATGGGCTTACTACAGGAGCAGCTATTGCTAAATTAATTACTCTTGCTAATCTCTCAGCTAAAGTTAAAACAGATATAATAGGTAATACTTCTCCCTCTAGAGGACTTATGGAAGGTGGTCCTATTCGTGGAACTATCGCAGTATTAGATGTTATTAAAGAGTTAATTAGTAAATCTATAGATAAAGCCTCAACTTTACCACGTCCTAATATTATACGTATAGTAGATGATGGAACATATAGTCAATTGATTATAGAGCTCGAAAATCTTATAGATGATACTGCTACTATTCAACATGTATTTACTGAAAGACATAACATAGTAGATTTAAATATAATTAATAGAAAGGTTCCTACCATTATAATAGTAAATGGAGATAATGACCAAACAGGTACTTTTACACATACTTCTGCTTTAGCTGCTTATGATAGGAGTTATTTAGAAGTAGAGAATAGTGATATGAAATCCCCTGCTGAATGTAAGAAATTTGCTGGTGATATTTTTGAAGCTAATTTAAAATTACAATATGAATATACCATGACTACATTTGATGGAGCTTATCTTCAGGAAAATGATGTTATAAGAATACAAACAGAAGAACCAGAATTTTCAGGTAACTATAGAATATTAGGAAAGACTATAACTTTCAGTCCTTCTTCTTTTGCTGTGGGTTTAACTATAAATAGGAAACTCCCTACCTTAGCGGAATATATAAGTAGTAGTGATAATTAGCTTCTTGGATAATTTTCGTCCCAAATCTGTGGACTTCCTGACCCTGAAACATTATTAATTCTATTAACTCCCCAGTAATTACCTCTGTTAGCCATGCCTCCAGAAGATTCACCATTAGCAGGATTCATAGTTCTAGCTGATATACTCCCACTTGGCATCCATCCAGACAATCCATCTGAGACTGGTCCTAGATAATGTACTCCTTCCATTCTTCCTTCTGAGTTTAATCCTGCGTCTCGACCCATTTTACGGCCGTATCCAGTTATATCTGTTGGGAAAGTCATAATTAAGCGTCCACGATAAAAGCATATTCCCATCTACTTGCACCCACTTGATAAATGTGGTGTAAGCGCATGGTTTTAGTGTTATCTATAGTTTCCATTTTAGTGGCTAACTTATCAGTTATACCAGCTAGGGAATCGGATGCTTCATTGTAAACGTCTACGGAATAGTTTGCCATTTTTAATTCTCCTAAATTTCACACTTGTCGCCGACACAAGCATACTCAGCTTTTCCTTGAGTATTGTCATTCAGCTCGTATTTAGACAACTGCTTATAATCTATTCTGGGCAGCTTCTTTATAAGCCTTTCGTAGGTTCTAGCATCAATTTCCTCATAAGGAGCTAATTTATATTTACCGCCATCATAAGGTAAAAAAGATATACCATTAATTATTTCCCAGTTCTGATATACCCAGTTTCCTACATCAAACCATTCATCATCTCTAACATATACCGTCATACTAGCATTATGTTCACACCAGTTATGTTGTAGATTTTTATAATGTTTTAATTGGTCTAATGCAGTTACATTCTTACGGGTGATACATCCATCAGGAGATTTAACAGGAAATTCCAATACCCAAGTAGTAGCGTTCCTCTTCGTTTGTCCTACCTCTGGGCTAGCCTTTATACCACTATCTCTCATGAGTTTAAAGAGAGGGTCTCGTGAAGATATCCTATATCTACGTATGTAGTATTCAGAATATCTTGGGTGCACACCTGATGCAGAGTCCACAAGTTGTGAAACTGTACCTGAAGGCTTGACACAAGTGGTTGCTACTGGTACATTAACACCTAATAACTTAGAAGCTTTGCGAGAAATGCGCAATACACGGCTTTTAAGCGCCTTTAGGGCCTCCGAGTTGATTACCGAGGGGTTATCCATCTGACCGGTCAAACTGACGCCTAGAAGCCGTTCTACGTCACAATTCTTTTTCCAAGCTTCTCTAAGATATGGAAAGTATGTGAATGTGCTCTGTATAACACCTATCCATGTAGCAGTCTCAACCTTATCTAAAAGGGTGTCTAAATCATCCTCTGCTCTAACAACCACTTCACTAAGATTGCAGAACTCCATATCTCTAAGCATTATCTCGCCACAAGGGTTAGTGCCTTGGATTAATGGAGCATATCTGCGAGATGGAGCTCTCTTTTGTGCTGCATCAAGATTAAATATACCTCTTTCCCCTGTGCCTGATAGGGCTAATGAGGACCATTCTTTGAGAAACTCTGCTGCTGAGGGCTTCTCCCTAAATATAGCACTGTTATTTGCCATAGCACGTTTAATAGGGAATGGCCATTCCTTTGCATGACGCATCTCCTTATCATCTAAATCACTTAAAGATATCTGTGAACTACGTCTAACACCACCAACCACTACTATCTCTGCTATTTGATTACATATATCATGAGCTTCTAGAGTAGTAAGTTTACGTCCTTGTGCATTATGCATTGTTTCTCTGATGAAATCATGTAACTTTACAAGAGGTTGAGGACCAGATGCTCTACCACCCATTGTTCTTAGGCGCGCACCTTCTGGTCTAATTTGACTATAATCGAAATATATATTCTGTCCTCCATATATATTATTCATCAACATCTTAACAGAGTCAGCCCATCCAGCTTTAGAATCATAGATAGGTATTTTTTCTTCTCCCCGTCCTGATTTAATTACAGGAACCTCTGGTAATTTTTCTACTTCTTCTTTCTCTACAGAAAATCCAAACCCAGTTCCACACATTAAGATATAAAGACATTCAGAAAAAGCATCTACACAGTTTATCTTTCCGAATGCACAATTATATATACATGTATTATCAAACTTAGCAGCAGGTCCTGCTGCCCAAAGGAATCTCATGGAGGGCATAACTTCAAATTGTAACATATACTTCCGTATCTTAGTTATAGTTTTCTCTGGTATATCTTTGTTTTTTGAAATTATAAAACTTAAAAATCTTTCTATCGTTTCAGGCCACTCCTCTCTTCTCTTCTCTTCGTCTCGCCATCGCGAGTATGTTCTTTTATATATAAATTCTGCTACTTCGTTTTTAAACATTTTACCACTCCTTTTGCGGTTCATTACTATAGGATTACCCTCCTATAAAAGGGTTGCTGCAAAACTATTTATAGATTATTTTCTACCCATGTTTTTGTATCATTAAGAAGACACAATGTACGGGTGTATGATTCCATTTGCAATTCTTCAGAAGTATTACTCATACTACCTGTAGACATAAGCGAACTTAGTTTTATTTCGTTTGCAGCGATGTCCGCTTCTACTGCTGTAATAATTTCTGCTTTAGTTATAGCCATATTACTTATAATCTATTAACACTCGGCAAGCGCAAGTGCAGTCGCTTTCGCCACAGCACTCACACTCACTAACTGTTGTTTCCATACCTGTTGCTAAATTACTATCTAACTCAGGCATAGTTTACTTAACCACCTATCACTAGACATTTGTGTAGGCCAGCTGCGCCTGTATCTTCTAAACAAACCGCACATGTGTGACCCAAAACAGTAGTAGCCGTTAGCCTTCCTGCTGTACTGCCTACCTTTAGTGCTTTACCAGCTGTTACGTCAGTTGTATTACATCTGACTATAACGCCTTTACCTGTAACGACACTACATATTTCTCCTGAAGCTGTTGTTACTAATGCAACTCCAACCATATATTCTATGTGTCCTGCGGCTAAATCAGTATCTGCTTTAACTACTTTTCCTGATGTGTCGATGCTCAAAGCATCTCCAGCGATAATGTCTTCCGCAGCTTCGAATGGTAAAATTCTTGCTGGTGCACCACCATCGTTTACTAATATTTCACTTGCCATATTTAATCCTCCTGTTCACCGTATTTACGGTCACCGGGTCTTTGGGTTGCTCCTACCATTTCTACATAAGCTACGTTAGGTTCAAATGCTGAACCGTGTACGCCGGGCTTATCTTTATCTTTGTCCGGTAGTTTATCGTAACTTGTTATAGGTTTATGAGAGGCTCTTGCCATATCGTTAATTTCTTCTTGTGAAGGGTGTTTAAAATCTAATTTCATATCGGGGTTGTTCTGGTCGAAGTGTTCTCCTTCAAAGAGTCCACCTACAGATGAATCTACAACCTTATCTTTAGTTTGGTTTCCTTCATATTTATCATATAGTTCTTTTGTAGGCATTAGTCCTCCGAATAAACAAAACCATCTTTGTCGAGGATACATCCTTTCTTTACATCCCAGACACATCCTTCTGGTAATGCAACATGAACACCATCTATCTTTTCCATGGTGAGTACATCTCCCATGATTTCTCCGGTTGCTTTGTCAATTGTTCTCATATGACCTCCAACCATGCGCGTTTCATACTTTGGTTTGGCGACTTTCTTAACCGCTTTCTTTTTTGCTGCCATGTTATTCACCTAATTTTGTGGTATGAAGTTGTTATGTTCGTCCATGTGTCCGTATTGTCCAGACTCATGAAGGAATATTTCAGGAGCTGCTAAAGGTTCTACTACCTCTACAGCTTTTTTGACGTCAACGTCTTTTTTGCTAGCTTTTTTATCTGCCATGATATCACTTTTTCTTCTTGCGGCGTCCCGCTTTTTTCTTGGCTTTCGGTTTGACTTTAGTGGGAAGTTTACGCTTCTTCGGCGTTTCCTTCTCCCACTTCTTCGCCATCTTCGGCTTGTTCTTGTGCATCCAAGCCCTCTGTTTCTTGCTCTTGAACGGCATTTTCCTCGGCCTCTTTTTGAATTTCTTCTAGAAATATCTGCCAATCCCGAACCTTGTCGTGATTGTCCAGAAACTTCATAAGAATCTCGTTGTTTGATTGCAATGCATTACTCATCTGATTTATCTGTTGTTCCTGCTCTTGAATCCTATCACCTAGAACTCTAGCCTGACCAACTAACCAATTCATATTATCCATTGTTTGTGCTGGACCAGTACCTTTTTCAAAGTTCTTCATCCAACCTTCGACTTCATTCAGTCGTTTCTCTACTCTTTTTAATGTTACCATTTTTTCACCTTTCCATTAATCAGCAAGAGCACGGGGCTCCCTTGCAGACCTTTAACTCATGTAACTTATCACATGAGTACCTATTTATACCTTTCGCTCTAAGGGCTATTATTTTAGTTCCTGCTTTATTAGGGTCATTGCTATACCAACCCCAATTACCAGCAGGCTCATCATATATACTCTTAAAGACAAAAGATATATCCTTATCAGACCATCCAGCATTAATTAGCTCGAAGGCTATGACCTTATTATCGTCATGGCTGCTCTGTCCATGCTTTATATTACGCTCTATTAGCTCTATTACACACTCTCTAGGGGGCTTAATATACTCACTGGTTATTGGAGCATGACTAATAGAGCCTACAGACTCAGCTATTTTATTAAGCATATAATCTATACTATTAGAGACTGTGTGTCTTATATCCTGTTCATCACATATATATTCTACGAAATTGCGTTGTGCCTTTGCGCTCTTTTCTGGAGGTATTATTTCTCCATTATCTTCTTTAGCTATTGCATACAACTCATCAATATTTAATTTCATTATACTATCTACAGAAAACTGAGTGCACCAAACACCAGTAGGAGTTCCTTCAATCTTAGAAATATAAGCAGTATTAACTATGCGTCTCATACAAGACACACTATTATTAATACACACCTCATCTAGAGTATGAAGAAAATATTTCTTCTTTAGATGTTTAAGATATTTTTGGAGGACTTCTCTCTTTATATGCTGGGGCAAGTCCACTGGCGTGATGAAGTCTATATTCATTTGAAAGCCCTTTCCCCCTGTAAGATATATCCTTGGGGTAATCTTTAACGGTTTGCAGAACCGGCGTATAAATTTTCTCACATCCTTTAAACATTTATTCACATCCTTGTTGTCGTCGAAGTCGAACCATATAGTATTAAGCATAGCAGACTCATAATTAGTCTTTGTTCCACCATCATCTTCGAAGACATAAACGCTTGTATAACAATTCTTCTTACCGTTATACTTCTTTATTTGCTCTTCGAGTTGCTCGACGTCGAAACATCTTGCGATTCTGGCTGGGATTCCGAATTCTCTATAATACATATATCATTCCTCGTTGGTTCTATTATTGCGTCTCCTACTTTTTCGAATACTTCTATTTTTTGTACCCAATCTGTAGGTATTGCTAATATGTCAATTCCATCTGTATCAGACCAATGATGTACCAGTATTAAAGCCTTTCGGTCTTTAACCACTAATTCACCTATAGTCTCACACACTGCTAAATGTTCTACTGGATTCTCACCATTTATTGCGTGTATTTTTATCTGTTCTGCTGCGTCATTCCATGTGACTTTTACTAAGGGGCCTACGGCTCCTATTCCTCTTGCTTCGTTATCCATACTTTCCATTCCTCAAACAACTGTGATATTACATCGTTGTCTCCCCATGTTTTAAAATATTTAGCATTGGGGGGAGTATCATCGACGAATATAGGATTGGAAGGTCTATCAAATATCAATCTATCATAAGGTATTTGATTTACATATAACCAATCTTCAGTCATCATTTTCATTTCCAGAGTATTTTCTCTCTCACACCATATAGTAATATGATGTTTATTTCCTATCAACCACTGCATGAACTCTGTTACATTTACTAGTGGTGATGCGTGTTTCTTTAGTAGGTCGTCTTCTTCTTGACAGATGACTCCATCTAAATTAAAAATTAAATTCATTTCTTATGCCTCTCTTCCCATACTTTAGCCAAAGCTAACCATCTTTTTTCTAAGACAGGCCAATCGTATTCACTCTTGGCTTTAGCACGAGCAGCTATACCTGCTGCTAACTTCTTCTTAGGATTATGATAATAATAATCAAGGGCATCAGCGATAGCTATTTCAGATACTATAGCTCTGTGCGGGGCCGCTCTCTTTGGAGTATCCCACCACAAATCTTTATAGGGTAACAATATACCTGCGGGACATATATCTTCTTCGAGTAGTTTATCCCTACCACTATTAGCACCTTTACCTAATGGATATAGAGGGAAGGTTGCATTCTCAGGGTCATCTTCCTTTATAATCTCCCAAGCAGTAGTATAATTAGTAACTGCTACAGGAATACCACAAGCCATTGCTTCTATAGTAGGAATACCAAACCCTTCACCAGCAGTAGGTAGCACAAAAACATCAAAACAATTATATAAATCTACCATTTCTAATTCATTTGGTGCTTCTCCTGCATCTAATATACCCATTAAAGGAGGCATTAGATAGTCTTCTAAACCATATTGTTCAGCAAAATCAGGGAATTTCCATCCCATGTCATCATTCCAATCCATATGTAGACATAATCTTACGTCTTCAGGTTTCAAATCATTTCTATCCACAAACTCTTTGAATCCTCTTACTAGACGAGGGATGTTTTTTCTATGTTGGTTACGAGCTACGCACCCTACTACGAAAGCATCTCCCGCTATATCTTTGAGAGGTTTTCCCCCAAAGTTAGGCTCGAGTTTAGGTTTGAAGAAATTACAATCTACACCATGAGGCATATACCATGACTCTTCACAGTTTTCAAATTCTTCTTCCATAACTAACTGACCATATCTAGACATACATATTTTATAATCTATACTATCTAGTAGTTCTTGCCAGAATGGTATACATGGTTGTCCATCGAAAGGTATAGTAGCTGCCCATTTCCATGGGGTTCCTGAACCTACCTTTTTAAATATATTAGTTATAAGTTCTTGCCTTTCTTTTCTATTTAATAGTTTACCTGTTTTCTCACTATATAAAGGTATGTTAGCGTTGCGAGGTTTTTTATATCCAGCTAAGTGTTGAAACATTTGAAAATCTAAATGAGTCCACACTACATCAGGTTTAAAATTCTTTAACCAATGTGGTAAACTTTTCTCTCCAAACTTTTCTTCGCCCGGAAACATAATAGGAAGATTTTCGAAATCTACACTTTCCTTTGAACCCAATGGCCATTCAACTGCATATCTTTGGTGTTGAGGATTTTGACATCCTCCATACCCTATGTGGTGTCCTTCTTTGGTTAATATGGCTGAAACATTCTTAGTGTTAGTACCAAAACCAGTAGGAGCCCACGGGCTATCAGATATAGGTAATACTCTCAGTTTTCCTTTCTTCGGAGTATCAAAATCAAAATCCCCAAGTCCACGTCTTTCTGATTCTTGTGCACTCAAAGCAGGAGGTAAATCACTTTTCTTAATTAAACTTTTATCCTTTGATGTTGGTAGTTTCTTTGGTTTTGCAGCTAGAGCTGCTACATCTATCTTAGATTTTCTCACAGAAAGACCTCACTGTTTAATAGCGATAATATCTTTCTTATTAACAATGACTGTTCCTTTATCACCTGTGAGATACACAAAATTATCGTCGTCATTCGTTATCATTCCTCTTCCAACTTTTGTTCTTTCTTCTTCTCGCCAAACCACTTTGACTTCTGCTTCCTTAAGAAACGAAGAAAGTCCTTTACCATCATTTTCGTCCATTTATAAATTCTCCTTATTAGGCCACAGATGCCGTTCCTACCGAGGAAGACACCAAGCCTATCTACCTTATCAGTTGCCCACCTATTTAAAGATTGTCCCATTATATCCACTCCATTAGGCTCTGTTGCTTCTTATCCAATAGGGTTAAGGGTGGTTTTTTCTTAATCCATTCACTTAAAGTAAACTTCTGTAACAAAACGCTGATAGTATCCCAGTAATAAAGTATATCTATCTCTTCTATATCTTTAACCATAGACTCTAGTTTATATCCTACTTTAGTTCTCACATAGTAAAAGGTGGTTCCGGGTGATGTTACCATCCCTATAGATTCACCTTGGTCTATAAGCTTAAGAATTAAATCTGTTTCTGATTTATAATCTTTCTTTTTTCGTCCTTGATTTTTACGCATAACAAAGTCTGAAAGTTCATACTCTTCTAAATCATATAATTTCTCAATAAAATCAGCGTTGACTGTATTGTTTATACGTGCATCTATAATTTTATCTAGAACCTTTAAATAGAATTGAGACCTTGTAGTAGCTTTAAATGTGCTTCCATGTTTAGTTAGGCTACCATCTTCATTTCTAAGAACATAGTTACCTATCTGCAACCATACTCCTTCCTTGAAGTAGTCTTTATCCATAGTGATGTGTTGTGGTTCACAGTTAGTAAACGTATGTTCCATTAATAATCTTAATCTTTTAACTAACCAATCGACATCCACATCCACATTAGTATTAATCCCATCTGTATGTACATATACCACAGCATCTTCTCCATACCTGCTACGGATAATATTGACCCCCGATAAAAGGAGCCATCTGGCAACCGCTGTGATAGTAAGACCCACACCCATATCGCCGTAAGAAATGTAAGGATTAGCATTGGCACCATAAAAAGTATTCACCATTATTTTAAGAGCATTGGATTTACTCTTATCTTCTTTCGTTGAGCCAAGTTTATAAGGCTTACGCATTTCCATAAAGTCAGAACACATTTTATATAGACAGCTCTTCTCAGAGTGGTCTATTTTAAGCATGATTCTTTTACCCACCTTGTTGTCAGGGATATAAAGTATACCATCTTTCTCTTCTATTACATCTGAGTAGTCATCGTAACCTATAATTTGAGAAGTATCTGGGCCTAAATTAAGGGCCATAGCTACTGAAGGATAGAAAGAACCAAAGTCTACCTTTATATTCTTAGAGTGATATCCGGGTTGATATAACTCAATATGGGCTGCTTGATAGTTACCCTTATCAGCTTTATATATCTCAGGATGGCGCTCTTTATTCTTATCTAGCGTTACTATGCTTTGCTCAAATAAGCTCCTACCTTGTAATATTTTGGTTATATAACTAGTTGGAGCATTGACATATGTTGCCAGAGGAACACATAAAGTCTCTGCGATATACTGTATTTGCGGAAAGTAGTGATTATATAAATACATGGTACAATCTACATCAGATAAGACATAGTCGTTTATCTCTTCCATACTATAATCGAGAAGGTCTTTGTTCGCAAAATCAAGCTCTAGTGGTGTTAAACCGAAGCTTTGTGAGACAGACTTAAGACCTCTTGGTATTCCAGATAAGGAATAATCTAGTCTAGTCCATCTCAGTAAATCGAGGATTATACGTCCTCCAGCGTTCATCTTTAGTTCTTTCTGGTCTTTAGGTGTTTCCCACCCCCATTCAGAATTATCTCTATTAAGAATCTTTTTATATCCTTTAAGTCCATGAAACCTAGCCCTATGTAGTATCTGTGGTATATCATAACCCACTAAGTTATAACCACATAGAATGTCAGGGTCATAGTCATTTATATATTCTGCAAACTTAAGGATAACATTCCTATCATCCTTTCCATCCCACAATAACACATCACGCTCTCCGGTGGAAGTTACTATTCCTATCGCTACGACAGGATATTTTTCCCCAAAGGGAAACGAGCCATCTGGAGAATGGGTCTCAATATCAAATACGAGGCTCTTTAATGTATCAGTGTTTGGATAAGCACTAAAGAAATCAGGATGTTCAATTATGAGCCTTTCAAGCAGGGCTTCTCTTCCACCATCATAAAGTGCTTGTGGTGGAACTACATCTCGCATAGGTAAATACGTATGCTTAGATAGTTTTACAGTTCTATCACTCGCAATGGTTCTATATTCAGAACCTTCTTCATTTTCTAAATAATAATAAGGACTATAGGGACTTTTAATTGCTTCTGTTGTCCCATTTCTATATATTTTAACCTTGAGACTTTTATCTCTCAGGTCTATAGTCCTATGATTGATTGTAGCTATAAGCGGTACATTCATATAATGTAACTCAGTATGCCTACCGTTATAAGGGCAGTCCAGTATCCTAACCAAAAGTAGGTTACGCCTATACTAGACTCCCATACAATATTTTCTTTCCATTTTTCTTCGAGTTTATCAATAAACTCATTCAATTCTTTCTGTGGTTTGTCCATCTTCTTCCTCTTCTATTTCCATCATCTCTACTAAAGTTATACAGTCTCGTATAGCATTAGCCAATGCCGTATGAAACATCTCATCTGCATTCATAGATTCATCAGAAACTAATATATCACTTTTCATTTCTAACGCCATTGCCTTGTGGAAATTAATTCCAATATACAATAGGTCTATCCATTGTGTTTTTTGTGCATCTGTATCTACGTGCAGTTGAGATAAATCAACGGTCATCTCCATCTCCTTTAATCTTATCTCGCATCATACGACTATTTAGTTTATCTATATTATTAATCATAACATCATAGAAAGATACATCTAATACGTCTAATATACGTGCGTAATACCACAAAACATCTCCCATCTCAGCAACCAGTGCATCATTAAAGTCTTGCACTACCATCATATCTCCTCTAAGATGTTTCTTAAATTTACCTAATACTTCTCCAACTTCATTAGCCAATCCTATCATTAGATATTCCATTTCTACATCTTTAGGATATTGTGCTGTATCTCTAGTAAATTGTTTATATGTTTCTTCCCAGCCTAGCTTTGTTCTTGTCCATTCTTCTTTTATTTCTTCTTCTTTTTCTACCATATGTTTAACTCCTCTGGTATTTTATTATGTCTCGATAGCCACATTCTCTCAGCAGGGAGATATCTATATTTCAAATCCCCTCTCGAGTCTTCTTGCACTACCCATTTTTGTATGATTATAAGGTCGTTAGGACGAACCCACATACGTCTCTTCAGTCGGCCGGGTATACGTATCATTCTCATCTTCCCATCCGCACACATAGCCAGTAGGCGTGAGCCTCCTGACATCTCTCGAACAACAGCAAATTGTTCATTTCGCTTAGGTAATCTAGCTCTTATAATGGGCTTTGATTCTTTCGATTTCTTCTTCATTATAATCTCCTTCTGCATTTAATATAAACTCTTTAAAGGTTTTTATCTTTGAGTCTTTATATGTTTTAAAGGGTTCAAACGCATCAGATTCTATATCTACTGCCCTTTTTGCTCCCTTACCCAGCCTAATGTTGTCCCCAGTAAACGGGTCAACAATTTCAATATCGCCACAAAAGCGGTCATTGTATTCCATACAAACGGAATCCCAGTTTTTTGCCATAAAGTCTTTTGTTTTTTCAATCAAATCACTCCAATCTATTTTTGCTACAGGTTCCTCAAAGAGAGGACTCTTGTAATATAATCTCTTACCCTTATCTTCATCCATCTCTAAGAAGCCAGTCATAACTAAAGCTCCTAAGATAGGCTCTATTTTGGTAAAGGGTAAGCCAGCAGCCTTAGCCGCTTTCTTTATTTCGTTGTTAGACATACGAATAGTATCTCCATCTGCAAATCCAAATCTATCTATCCTTGTGTTAGGAAATAGTTTCAATATGTCAGTGCCGTGACTAGGCATATGCAAACATTCAGATACAAATGAATTAAGATATATTCTTAAACCTAACCAGTTATGTTTAGGTGTTACCAACCCATACTGTTTATCACCATCAGTTACTTTCATTATCTCGTCTGGGTAAAACCTTGCCACAGCGTTTATAAGTCTTAATAGATATTGCACCTTAGACCTTGATACAGGAAAGGCACTTGGTATAGCATCAAATAAGAAGGGAGCACATGGGTTCTTTATCTCCAGTGCGTCTTCATCATCTCTATCCATTACAGCATTAAGTATATGTTCTCTAAGTCCATCTATCTCACTATTTGACATAGTAGTCATAGTAGACCCACGCACAGCACTATCTAATAGTTTATGTTTTAATACTCTTTCAGTTTGCTCAACAGTAGGATTGGTGTGCATAATCATACATCTCCTTTCCAACTCAGCATCGAAATAGGCCGCACCTTTAGTGTTCTCTACAGCTACACACATAAACACATACTTAGCATGTATCTTTGTTTCTACAGTCTCACCTATCGTTACGTCTGTTCGTTTTCTAAATGCTGCCCTACCATCTCCCCACGTTTTAACTACTTCTATCACTGCTTCAGGTAGTTTCTGTGCTTCAGGTATTGCTATAAATCTTGCCCTGTTTATCTTCTCGGCGTCATACCATACGGCAGTCTCAGAAAGATGTTCTAAAACATAGTAGAACTCTTCAGGGAGAAGAGAAAAAATAGCATCCATGATAACAGTTTTTCCTGTTCCTGAATAAGCTTTGATAACAAAGTTGTTATCTTCTAAAAGATAGGAAAGACATGAACTAAGAGCTAATTCATCCTCTCCCAGTATAGGGTTTAGTGTGCCATCTTCCTTTCTAACATTATGAAAGTATCTCGTTAAATCAAATAACTCATATTTCTTTGCTGAGCTTTTGGGCATCCTCTTCCTCTTTGGCTTCAGCTATCTTTCGCCTTCGCCTGTCATACCATCGTGGCCCCGCTAACCAAGTAGGAGGCATTCGTGGTTTCCCATCTCGTCCAGTGTTTATCTCTTTGAACGATTCCATATACCATTCACAAATCCAATTTTCTATATCATCTTCACTGATGGTTTCATTCTCTAAGAATCTTATCTGCTTCTCTTCTAATTTTTCATATATAAATTTATTTAGTTTCATATCCATTTCTCCCTTGCTCGCCTTAAGTCTAATACATTATTATCTACTAAACGAACTGCGTAAGCCTTTAAGTCCTTTTCTTTCATACCACTAAAATGGTCTTTTAGTAATAGAAATAAATCTATTAGTGATGTAGGTTCACCATCTTTATCTTTTAAGAACTCTATTATTTCTTCAGGCACTATCCATTTATATTCTTGTTCATCAGAATTTAATAGGGAAGGTCTGAACTTCTCAGCCACAAATTGTTCTTTGTCGGTTTGTGTTAGGTTATATCCCTTCACAGTCCTACCTGTAGAAGTTTTTATTTTACTTCTTTCGACATCAAATACTATATCAGTGGGGTTAGCACCTTCGTTTATTATATCAGTAAATAACTTCTGAAAGAGAGTATGTGTTGCGAGTGTAACGGATAAATAAGATACTTCCGTTAAACCCCCACCGCTATATTGGCTTTGGTCGTGGTATATACCATAAGTAAATTCATTTATCTTTGATATTCCACGCTTACAAAACACACACTCTCCCTCTTTAGCCCAACATTTAGTTCTCTTTCCACTTCCTTGATTCCAATGTTTCACTCTATGTATGGGTGATATAAATGCGAATTGAACAAGAGCATTCATTGACTCTTCTAACCACACTCGATTACTTTTTTGTGACTGTATCCAATCGCTATAACTCATTTAATGGTTATCTTTTTACCTTTACTTTCTTCAGCTTTGTGGATTTTCATATCTAACACACCATTGTTAAACTTAGCCATTACTTTATCAGGATTTAATTCTGTTTCAAAATTCTTTCTAAAGCTATAATCTCTATCTTCAGTCTTAGCTGAGACAGAAACACTATGTTTATCAACGTTTAGTTCTATATCTTTCTTCTGGATTCCCGGCATATCTACAGTAATACACATCTCTCCATTCCTATCTTCCCATTCACCTATATCAGACTTAGTGAAAGAAGGAACTTCTATTCCTGCAAACCTTCGTGGCATACGCACGGGTAGAGCCATCATATCCATCCAAGCATCCATGATTTCTGTTAAGGCTTCATCAATACTTTTATCTCTCATGTTTAGTCCTCTACTGTTGTTGTCTTCTGTTCTACTCTTTTCATCACACGGAAGTATGGCTTACTTGCACCTTCTTTCCAATATGAATTCCTGAACATAACGAACTCTTCACCTGCTTCATTCTTGCCTGTGTAGTATACGTTTCCGTTCTTATCTGTGTTCCGGAACAATCCGGCTACCAATTCCAATTCTGTCTTTTTTCTTTCTTCTGACATACTAATCACTCCTACCCAATATTATGGGCTTATTTAAAGCTTTCGCTCTCACTATCTTTCCAGTCATAGGGTCTACATATGCCCCATGTTTTTCACTCTGTATCTCTTCGATACCTATCCCTTCTTCTTGTTCTTCATTACCATAAACCATATGTCTCGGCCCCCCACATTCATATTCGGGGTCTCTGACATCACTATCACAATGGACACAGTAATACTTATCCATAATGATTCATTTTCCTTTCACTTAATTCTTGTATGTTTATCTCTAAAAGTTCCTTTCCATATACTTCTATTAGTTTATCTAATACTTCATTAAACATTTCTCGTATATCTAAGTCCTTATCATTGAGTATCTCCATATGGAAACTGCCTATCCGTAGGACATTGGTCATCTGCGTATCTTTTCTCGCAGAATCCATCTTGGCTGATATAAGCTCAGCAGCCATATCAGCCATCTCTTCCTTAGAAGACAAATCTGTCATCTACTATCTCCAGTTTTATTAATACTTTTCTTAAGTTCTTTATCATTCCTTTTGTCTCCCCTATCTCATTAGATAGGTTGCTTATCTTATCATCTAAGAACTCTATACGTGTCACCACGTCCTCTATGTTCTGCATGAACGGAAACCAATTACTTTCGTCTTCGTATCTTTGTGTTCTTTTTGTGATTTCGTCCGCCCACAATGTATGGCTTTCCGCCACTTCCTTTTCCTCGTCTTTCTGCTTCATATCTATTCCTCTTTAAACTTTTCATCATCACTTTATTCTTTCTGGGATTCAAGTGATAATCCTGCCCTGTCCACGAATCCTTATAGTATCTTATATAACCCATCCAATAATCACGACAATTATCTTCAGTAGGTTCTAACCCTCTTTGTATACATTTAGCCATTAGGCGCATACGCATCTTACCGTTCATACCTTTAGCCCATATACGTTCAAAGGCTATCCATCTCTCATTACGGGGCTTCTTATCTTCCAAGCGCAATCAACTCCTTGAGTAATTTCTTTATACCTTTCAATTCATATAGTATAGCTCTCTGATGGGTTGTTCCCATCTGTCTATTATCATTTGGCATGAGGCTTTCCCTCTCCACAGTGGGGGCAATCAAACTTTCTATGTTTCATCATACCCACATAATCTCTGTCACAGTTTCTACATCTCATAGGGAGTCCTCCCATTGAATCTTATCTACTTCCACTTCAGGTATCTGATAGAAACCCTTTCTACCACATATGTTACATTTATATTCTGCCATAGTGACATCCGAATATGCATGTTCATTAACTATCTTAACCTTTTCGTGTTTACATCTCATAGTAAGTAGTATCCTATTATCATTCCAAAACC
>VTLG01006996.1_pt1 | contig 37781 bp, 38 predicted proteins | sample 4694571 | NCBI WGS metagenome assembly VTLG01 (sample SAMN12604809, study PRJNA352737) | marine metagenome | biome: ENVO:00000447; feature: ENVO:00000209|ENVO:00000569|ENVO:01000036; material: ENVO:00002151; isolation source: viral sequences binned using virsorter ...
GTGCAAGTTCCATCAGTAGCAAGCGTAATGGCATTTCCATTAGCTCCTGCTGCATCTGATATGGCGTTGACTTTCAGTTGACTCATTATGCAAACTCCGTAGCTACTAGTGTTGTACCATTTCCAGAATGAGCATCTCCCAGATGGAACCTACAGCTATCTGTATCTTTCTCTAGTAGTGATGTAAATGAATAGGTGACTGCATTTGTATTTGGAAAACTAGTATCAACGTGTAACATTTGAATCATTGAGTTCCTCGCAGTCTTTCCACCTGAAGGTTCATGCTCTGCTCTCATATTCCACAGCCCTGTTCCAACTATTACATCAGATTGGCCGCTCTGAGATCTTATTAATCGCATTCGCAACTCAATTTCAGTGGCAGAATCATTTTGATCAAAACCAGCATAGATATTCAGTTGAACCATGATTTTACTAGAGGTTGCAGCTGGAGTAATAACTACGGTTGGTTTAGTTAAAGCTACCCAACTACCATCTGTAGTCGTATTATCTTGTTCATTAGAGTTAGCTGCTGCTACTGATGTGTATTGAATTTGAAGTACTTTACCTGCGGATCCAAACTCAAGCGTTCCAGCAGTTCCACTATTCTTAAGTACTTGATTCGCTGTCCCAACCGTTGCTGGTAACTTCAGCTCTAAATCAGATGCAGGATTAGTTGCAGGAGCTGCGATGCTCATGCTATTTCCTGATGCGTGGGGGAATTTAAGACTGCCCATTAGCCTGCCTCCAGTGCTGCTACTTTGGTTTTCAACGTATCAACCTCAGTAGAAAGTTCTTTGATTGCATTCACTAGTATTGGGATAAATCGTTCGTATTTAAGGCCATATGCTGTTTCGTCTTGTGTTTGATTAACAATAAGCATATTATCTCTTGAACTTCCAAAACCATCTGCTTGTTCAATTGCTAAAACTTCTTGGGCAAGGAAACCTAAATGTTGCTTAGATTCTTTCTTACTTCCATCTGGAGTACCTAAACCTTTTGGTAACCCATCTACTAAAGTTGCATAACTAGATCTTCTGTCCCATCTATAAGATACAGGACGTAATTGTTTAATCCAATCTAAACCGTGAGTAAAATTAACTATATCTGTTTTATCTCTTTGGTCAGAGGATGAGATACTTGTATCTGCACAATATAAATCGGATGTATTACTACCCAGACAAATTACATTATCTCCAGTTGTAATAGATCCTGAAGGTGACCACTGAGTACCAGCGTACTTACCTAGACAAAGATTGTTAGATCCTGTAGTTATATCAAGTGCAGCATTAAGTCCCAGTACAGAGTTTGAATTTCCTGTTGTGATTGTACTTAAAGAATTGTACCCAACAACAGTATTATAATCTCCATCAAAATCGCCTGTTGTATTTCCGCCAGGAGATAGGTGACCGATACCAACGTTACCAACAGGTTCAGTCGCTTTCCGTCCAGATTTAAACCCGATGAATACGTTATTATCCGCCTTAGTGATATTCTCACCTGCTTTAGTACCAATTAAAGTATTTTTACTTGCCCAAACAGTAGTATCTGAACCTATATAATTACCTATAATTACATTCTCAGCACCTGTATGGTTTCCTGATGAATGGTAAAGAGAATTGTATCCAATAACAACGTTATCTGTTGGGTCTAAAATACTACGTCCAGCATTGTTACCCAGGCAGATATTTCTATCACCTGTAGTGATATTTTTACCTGCACTTTCTCCAATCAGAGTATTATTTACAGCACTAGTTCCGCTGAAATCAGCACCAGCATCAGAACCGATTTGGATGTTATCTTGAGCATCTTCGGTTACACCAGCTGCAGCCCAAGAATTATCTCCTCTTAAAAAATTACCAGCACCTGCTGTTCCAGTCGCAGATAAATCCGCCAAAGCAACTGAACCATCTGGCAAACCACCTACGGCTAAACCGCCAATCGTATTATTCGATCCGTTGAGTACTAAAGCCATGTTCAGAGTTTAGCTGATAACCCAGGTTCCGCTAACAGTTACGGTTCCATTATTAGTAATTGGTCCCACTGAATGCATACCCTTACCTGCTGCAATACTATATGTTCCTGCTGCAATTGTCTGGTCATTCTGGTATCCACAACCATCAAGGCTGGTAGAAGCTATTCCTGTTAGGGCTGAACCGTCACCTGCGAATGAGGTGGCAGTACATACTCCAGTAACAGTGAAGCCACCAGTTACAGTTTCTGCTTTCTTTACTCCTCCGTAATAAAGCTCTACAGACGATACAGGTGTTGCATCATCGCTCCATTTAAAAATAGCAGCATTCTGATTTCCAGTATCATTAGCCTGAAAAATAATATCTGAATTTTGTTTTACTTGGAGATATAAATCCTTACCATCAGCATTATTTCTAAATACAGTAACGCCAGCAGTATTGTGATATAGCTGTCCTTCATTGCTTGATCCAAGTTGGACCATAACATCATCATTAAATCCAACACCTGTAGCACCACCTACTCCTGCTGGTACATCTGCCCATAACATTCCACCTGTCTGTCCTGACTGTGCTTGAAGGAACTTTCCATTGCTCGGATCATTACCAACACTTAGCTTTGCTTCAGTAACTGTCCCGTCAGATACAGTGCCAATATTAACTGTTGATCCTAGTGTAATAGCAAAGAAAGGAGCATTAGAAGCTGGTGCAGCACTGAAGATAATCGAACTTCCATCTATTGCAAATCCTTCTGATGGTTGACTCGTACCTGTGTTAGGTTTCTGAATAACACCGTTAACAGAACAGATTAACTGTTGAGCAAAAGAAGGTGGATTACTTAATACAAACCTATATGCACTTCCATTGAATGATGCACTATTACCACCTGTTCCGTTATAAGAACTAAGAGTATTAAAGTTAAAGCTACCGATTGATTGAACTTCTTTAAATGCACTTGTAGTTGAGTCATATACCATCATCTTGTCTGTCGCCTTGTTATATACCAAATCCCCTTCATCGTTATTAGAGTTTGGAAGACTATCTACAACTCTGTATCGTGCATTAAAATCGTTGATGTCATCACTTAGTGCTTTAACGTCACTTTCTTTCGCTAGTTGCTTGTGATAAACGTATCTATGAACAGCAGGTGTTCCACTTGTACTGTTTGTAATGTCAGAGGTGACCTGTAAGCCAGTGTCATCTGTCAGTGTCGCTGCTGCATACTCAGAAGGAAAGCCTGTAATTCTTACATTCTTATTTGTACCAGCTCCATTTGTAATGGTTATCTCATTAGAACTAGTCGTAAATCCTGAACCAACATCCTTAATACTGACAACTACACCTTGAGCTGGTTGGCTAGAAGGGAAGTTAGTAGGCCCATTAATTGCAACGAAACCACCAACAGCATTAACAATATTGTTTACATGATCTGCTACTGCCTTTGATGTTGGAAATTCTGTATCGCTATTGGTAGTAAGAGAAGTGGCTTTGGTCATGCCACTCACTACATTTAAGTTTCCAGTAGTTGAAGTAACTCCATCTAACTTATTTAGTTCTGCTGTTGTCGAAGTGATTCCAGTTAAGGTATTTAGCTCATTAGTAGAGAGAGTCGCACCATCAAGAACGGCGACCTCACCTGATGTAAGTAGTGCAAGGTTGACTGCTGATCCTGATTGGCAGCTAGAAAGTGCAGTTAGATCTGCATCTAGTGGTTGCTTCCCATCTATCTGTGTCTGAATAGCAGAAGTAACTCCATCTACATAGTTCAGTTCAGTAGTAGTAAGAGTTGCTCCATCAACAAGTTGAACTTCAGCTTGAGTCAGATCAGCCAATGCAGCGGCTGTATCAGAACTCATGGTTGCTAGTTCTGTTAACTCAGCATCTAGTGGCTGTTTTGCATCTAATTGAGTTTGAATATTAGAAGTAACACCATCGACGTAATTAATTTCTGCTGTCGTAGCAGTTACTCCATCAACAAGATTTAGTTCAGCAGTACTAGCTGTTAGTCCATCTATTGCTTGTACTTCTGCTTGAGTTAGATCAGCTAATGCACTAGCAGTTGTGCTAGCCATTGTTGCTAATTCAGTTAGCTCTGCATCTAATGGCTGTTTAGTTGCGTCTTGTGTATCTACATAGTTCTTTGTCGCTGCATCTTGTGCATTAGTTGGATCAGCAACCTTAGTTAGTTTCTGATTACTTAAACTTGGGAGACCAGTTGTAGGGTCAATAGAAACACCCTGTTTCAGAGCGTCATCAACTTCCTGTGAAACATATAGGTGCTGAAGATTACTAGTATCTAAGTCACTTGCAACAAGAGTTGAACCATCTGCATAATCAACAAGAACACTTGCTAGGGAAGATATCCTTTTAACTTCAACACGGGTATTAGCAGAACTAAGACCATTGGTATCGTTTAAGCGAGCGTATGTGTTACCACCTGCGGTATAGACCTGGAATCCAGCAACACCTGCCCCTCTAGTTGCAACGGCATAAGAGATCTCCGTGTAATTAACGTAGAGCTTTACGTGCTCTTCCTTGATATATGGGAAGGTGAATTGAAAATCTACTTGTCCAGCTGTAGTGCTGGTGTAGATGTGGAGTGCGTAGGCCATGGTTTAAATGTTAGTTGGCAAGTTGCCTCAAGGCATCCAACCTTGAAGGATCAGTGTTAATGCCATATTCAGCTTCATACTTCATTCTCTCACTAAGTGCCTTTTGTTTTTTAATTTCAAATCCAATTCCACCTGGGACATCTGTTTCCTCCATGAACCTGAGTTTAGCTTCTTCTTTGTAAGGTTCAATGACGTTATATAGAGCAATCGCTCTTCTACTCGTCAAGGCTGAATTTCCATCATTAGTTGGAAGGCTGTCATATGTTAGAGATTGGATTTTTGATTGTAAGGCTTCATGGAGAGTCATCCCATTGAGTACGACCTCTTGCGTTCCAATAACAATCAGACGATTTAATTCATGTGTATCAAGAACACGGTCATTCAGATTGAACATCCTTCTGTTCCAGATTTGGAAAGTACCTCCACGTCCTTGGATTCGAAGCATTTCTATGTCTACAGGATCAGGTGACTGTCCTTTGGTTTTTGTGACACCCCAAGGGACAATTGAATCATGGAACATTCTTAGCCATGGTTGATCCTTTGGAATCATTCGATTACCAGGAATAGTATTAGAAGGAATTGGCTCACCTGTTGTTGGATGTAGATAGGCAGGTTGAGTTTCAGACAAACCAGGTGTTCTAAGTGCCACTGTCTTAACTGCATTTTCCATCATGTTTAAAGGGAATGGCAGTTTGCTTGCATTGATTTGTCTTCTTACTGGATCAACCGAATTACGAGCAGCATTAGCGAAAGCAGGCCAGAACATTGCTAATCTGTCAGTTAAGAATTTCTCTGCTGCATGTCTGCTACCAGCTACAAATCTTACTTTTTCATTTTGTAATTCAACAATCAAATCAGATATATCAGTAAGACTACCAAGAGCTGTCTTCGTAAATTGTCCAAGCGTCATTTCTTTTGCTGTACCAGCTAGTGCAACTGTTGCAAATCCTTGGAAGTTATCAGCTTGTTCTTCATTCATACTCGTAACATTTTCTGTGTAAGCACCGATTGTTCCAAAGACATTTGCTGCTGTATCAAACATTGTGATATCAAACCATCTTGACCATTCGCCGCCAGGAAGTCTGAGACGAAGACTCCAAGGCTGCCAACCAGCTCTATCTGCTTCAAATCTTTCTTGAGGATTAAAGCTAGGGGGTCCAGAGAATTGAACATATCCACTATTTACAAGCATTGTTCCAAATGCCAATGTTGTAAAGCCCATCCCTACTTCACCTAAAGCACGTTCACGAGTAAAGAAATCTTCACTATGTATATCTCTACGGAAACTATCAACTGTTTGATTAAGTCCTGGCAACATTCTCATCGCACTTTTTACTAAGTTCACAGGAGTTCTATTTGTTGGCCTAATTAAAGCTGCTGCTGTATTCCTCCAAATATTTTTCCCATAAAGATGTTGAGTTGCAACACCAGGAGCATTAACAATTTGCTGAAGCCATTCTCTAAACTGACTGTCTTCTGGATCTTCTTTAACCCAAGCATTAGCGTATTCCATAATTTGTTGTGGATCTGTTAGGCCTTCTTCTCTAGCTTTTCTAACTCCATAGTCATAATCTCTTTTCTCTAAACCTACTTGTACATCATCAGTGTAATTAACCCAATCCATTGCTTTCTTTGCATGTTTACCAACTAATCGCCCATCTTTAATTACCTCTCCATTAGCAAGATCTATATCTTGGAAATGTTTTCTGAGCATTTTGTCTGTTTGTTCAGACGCCCAAATCCAAGCCTTTTCCGATCCAGGTTCAAATCCTTTTGTATCTGCATTGAATAAATTCATTTCCATTAGTCGTGCCCATTCAGTAGAAGGACCAACCATTCCTGCCCAGAAAGAATCAAGACCACCCATCACTCTTCCTGATGCAGTAGAAAACCCGTCCCAAGTGGCACGAGCTGCAAGTGCTATTGGATTCGTATCACCTTGCAACCAATATTCATTTCCTCTTGGTTCTTCTTTCATTCTTCTTGACATGAAATCTAATTCCAATTGATCGCTAGGAGTAAATTCTCTTTGTCTTGAAGTCATCTCTGAATAGTTTCTTCCTACATTTACAAATGTTTCGTTATGTCTTAGAGATGCAACCATCATTCTTACTGCATAAGGCAGTCTTTCTAAATACTTGGGATAGAGCATCATATTTAAATGTTGCCTTCTCGTTGCCAACCTGAAAGCTTGTGGATCTTTATCAAGTATTGCTCTTAATTGAACACGACTTGTGCCAATCATTTGTGTTAAAGGAAGAGTGGCAGCTCTATAGCCAGTACCAAGAAAGACTTTCATCCATGTTCTTACAGAGAAGAAGAGCATGTTTCTTATGAGATTTGCAATAGCATTACCTCTCATTTCTCCAGCAGGAATACGCTCAACTAATTCGGCAAACTCTTTCTTGGCTCCAGGTGTATTTCTTAAATGATAAGCAATAACTTTCATTCCATCTAAAATCTCTCTTACTTCAGGTGTTAATTCTCCTTTGGCTATAGAGTCTCGAATATCTTTAGGTATTCTTTTTTCTAAAAGATTTTCTGTTTGTTTAAGAGAATTATTTATTAATGTTCTAACTGATTCATCTAACTCTTCTTTTGGAGGTGGAATAGCTGCATCTGAATTAATTAATCTGTTTGCTGTATTTACATCGTAAATAATAATTTGATCTTCACCAGGAATTCGCTTAAGGAAATCAGTTCCATATCTTATTCCTGCGTAACCTTCTCCTATTACATAATCACGAATACCAGCCTCTTGCTTTGGTGTTAATTGGAAACCATCATGGTCTTTTTTAGCTTTACCTAGATTTAATTCTCTAAGTAAATCAGTGACACGTTGATAAGAAGATGAGAGATCAAGAATTGAAACATCGCCGAGTAATCGGCCATATAGTTCAGTACTCCCAACAGGTCCAGGAGTAGCAGAAGTAGAGAAATAAACACCTTCTCCAAGCATTCCTTGTACTGGAGTGAATCCTTCTTTAATTGCTTTTTTCGCTACTTCAGGAGCAACAGTTTGTTTGAATTCTGTTCCAACAGGAAGAGAAGCTGCAAGCGCAGATTCATGGCTAGTTTGTGCAATACGCATTATTTGTGCTGCTTTTCTTGTGACCCCTGTCCATGCAATATCTAGTTTTAATTGATCTTCCAATGCTGCAAACATCCGCTTACCAGCAGTAGCTGCATCTGCATCAGTTTGAGCACTTTCATATTCAATAGAAGCTTTAGTTAGTATTTCTAAATTAGTTTCTCTATGATGAAGTATTCCAGCAGCTGCATATAAATCATCCTTTGATTGGAAGTCACCTTTTCTTGCATGTTCATAATTAAAGATTGTTGTATCTGTTCCATAACCATCTTCTTGTACTTGTCTTGCTGCTTTATTAAATAGCTCACCAGTCTTCCATGCTGGCATTCCTGTTACTTCTGCACGATCTCCAAGCCCTTCTCTTATTGCTTGTTCCATTGCAGAATTCATTGCTATGAGATCTTTACTATCTCTTGCTATGTAGTCAGTCTTGCCACTTCGACTAATCAACCGACGTGTTTCAGATTTCATTTCATTTTCAATATTTTTTGAGCCATCTTCTATACCATCTCTCGATGCCCGCATTCCTTCGACTAGATCATCAGGATCTATTTCATAAGAAACAAAATCTTCTCTCGCATCAAGGAAGTCTTGATTAAGAAATTCACGTGTCCATGGTCTACCAGTTCTATCAGCTAAAGCACCTCTTTCAGCAGCTTCAAATAGTTCTTCCCATGTATCGTAGTTCTTTTTGAAAACTTTATTAGTAATTGCTTCAAGAATTCTTCTTAGTTTCTCAAGAGGCTTTGCCCAAGTAGTTTCCTTATATTCAGGCCTGAAAGATTCCCAAGCAGCAAAGGCCCAAGCTTGCATCTCTCTATTAGAAAGACCATCTACAAAACTTTCTTTGAGGTCAAAGCCCCTAAGAACTAATTCCTTTAATTGACTCCTGCTGTCGTCTAGTATCTTTATCTCTGCTTCAGTCATTACACGATCTTGTAAAGCATGGAAAGCTTCATGCCATGCAGTCTTTAAGCTCCTATCAAATGTTGTGTAATGCCCCTTATGCATCATTGCAAGAACAACGATTCCTTTCCTTCTGCTATATGCACCTCTTGCTGAAACCTTTTGTCCGACTTTTAAATTCTTATAATCTCTAGCTTGTTTTGCAGTAACAGTACTCCAGAATTCTGGTTCTAATCTTGCAGGAACTCCACCTACTCTATGGATATTATCTGCAATAGTTTCCCAAGATCCTTCTCCTTTTAAAGGTATACCTGCATCCCATCCTTCCTCGAAAGAATCTCTTCCTCCAAGCAAGTCATCCATGTCATCTTGAAGATCTCGTATTAAACCTTTTCCAAGTTCACCACGATCTTGCATTTCTAAATCAAAATCAATACGTGGTCTATTAGTTATTGAATCAGTTGCAGTTTTATTACTACCAAAGAGAATCCAATCAGGACTCTTCTTAGGAGTACCCATTACTGTTTGAGTTGAACCTCTAACTAAAACATCTTTACCTTCATCTAAAAGGCCTCTTATCTTCATATTCCATTTATGGTATGCATCGGTATTATCAAAAGAAGTTTTAGCAAGTTCACTCCAATTACCTACATCTATTAAATCTTCTTCAGGGATATCTATCTCAACAATAGTACTTTCATCTCCTCCATGTCTTTGTGCATATTGCACAGCTTCTTTTCTACTAGTAGTTGTATAAATTCCCTCGCCAAATAACTTAACTTGAACTTTGCTTTTATCAAATCCTCCTCTCATTATTTTATCGAATTCAGAAGGACCAGTGCCGTGATACGTAAGCATCAAATCAAGGTCACCACCTTGTTTCCATATCTCTGTATCTTTAAGTCTAAGGATAGAAGTTGGTGAGGTTTTTCTATTTGCCTTTACCTGAGCACGTATATCTGCCCCGACTTCATTTATTATTGACCAATCAATTCCTAAATCTCTAACGACCCAGTTAACAAGTGCATCGTGAGACTTGGGTCGTTTGTAATCAGTACTTGCTCCCTGAATTGTATGTACGACAAGATCTAAATCAGACTCATAACTAATACGTTCTTTTCTATATCTAATACTTTTAAATCTTTCAATAGTTCTTTTTAGATTCTTTGGTGTTGCAGGTCTTTCTGTTGGAGCAAGTATATTATTTGCATCTTCAATGTCCCCACCTGTTCTAAGTTTTTCATTAAGTTCATTGCTTTTATTTATTATTCGTTGCTGAAGATCTATATGCTCTCCAATTCTTCTCGCCATTCTTTTGTCTTGTGTTTGCATCGCAGCAAGCAGCTCTCTGAGCTTGCCACTAACACTCACCTTTGATTTGATTGCAGCAGTAGTAGGAGGCTTGTCTCCAATTTTGGTTGGGTTTCTAGTTACAGCTCCTCTTTCTTTTATTTCGGCAAGCATTCTGTCTACTTTCTCAGGAGGTAGATGCTTAAAGGAAGATCTAAATTTAGCTTCGTCTACAACTGATCCTGTCTTACTAGATAATTCTTTTGGTGATTGTCTAGCTGTAATATCAATCGTTTCTCCATAAGCAAGATAATCAAGTTCATCAGCAAGATTAAAACCCCAGACCTGTTGTGTTCGATTTACTCCAAAAGGACCATCTGGATTTGTTGTCGTATCTTGTTTAACTGAAGCTGATATTTCTCTTATCCTTTCAATTGGAAGTTGTCCTGTTCTAAGTAGTTCTATTTCTTCTGGAGATACACCTAATTGGTTTAAATATTCTTCTATATTATTTTTTACATAGTTTGGTCTTGGGTTGTCTTTTAAAGCAGGGATCTGATTGAGAGTTCTTGGAGCACCTTCTCCTGGTCTTTGTCCAGTAAATTCCCAATTAAAACCTTCTCTAAGGTTATTAACAGTACGGTCAATATTGGCAAGGGCAGAGCCTGTTCTCTCAATTGGAGATTCTTTTAGCTTCAGATCTTCTGGCTGTAAGACTTCAGCAATCTTTACTAGTTTTGTTCCCGACTCTTCAGCATTATTACGAGCAACTTCTAGTCTTTGTCCTGCTTCTTCGACTTGAACATCTAATTCTTTTTGTGTTGCTTTAGGTTGAATGATCTCAGGTTTTGTTTCTGGTTGTGGACGTTGATCTCCTGTAATTCGTGTAGAAGGAAGAACTTCTTTTGTTGTATCAACAGTAGTTGCATTGACTTCAACTGTTGGACCTTTTTGTTGTAGATCAACAGCTCTATCGTATTGTATTTGAGCAGCATCAAAATCAAATAAGCGATAAATACCTTCTGCTAAATCATCTAGGTAAGAATCACCTTTTTGAGTTGCAAAGAATTCACCGCCAAGAGCTTCATTCGCTATGTCTTTGATAGTGCCAGGAACTTTTCTTGTTACGTTTTGCCTGAATGGTTTAGTCGCTGGGCCTAAGAACTCAAATGATGTACCAAATGCACCGCCAATCCAGAAATCAGTTTTAATAGCTGCTATTTGTCTTTCTATATTTGTTAGTCCAATGTCTCTAGTATTAGGATCGTCTTCTATTTGAGAGGTAACAATAGCACTTGGGATAGCAGCTTCTGTAAAGCCTTTAGCTACTTTGACTGTCGAGCCAGTTATGAATTTGGGAATAGTTACTCTGCCTAAATTTAAAGCTGTTGGTGATTTTATAAATCTGTCGGCCCATAATGAAGGTTGAAGAAGAGTAGGAGCTAATCTTCTAAGGCCAGCTTTTGTTAGAAGTTCCATTCCTATTATTGGAATACCATATCCAACAAAAACAGAAGCAGCACCTTCAAGATTTTTTAGATCTGGATTTTCTGTCCATGTACCACTTTCAGTAACATTACCTCCAACCATTCTTGCAAGACTTTCTAAATACGGAGGCAACTTTCTTTCATATATTCCCTTCATTCCATAGTCACCAGTTGGTCCTTCTCCTCTCTCAACTAATTGTTGTTCAATTGCACTTACTCTTGCTCTTGCTGGGTGTGGAATGATTGTAGTATTAGGATCATTCCTTAAAGCATTCCTTTCACTTTCACTTAAACGACGACTATATTGCTGATTTATTCCTCTAGTAATACTTTCTAGAAGATTTTCATCTCTCAATAGATCCCTATCATTACCAACTAATAATGATGAAGGATATTGTAATCCTGTTTTTAGTGAAAAGACTCCATCATCTGTCTGAACCCATTCATTATCTTGATCTACTGAAAAATATTCTGTACCTAAATAATCACTTGCAAGAGAACCCATGTTTGCTATATCACCACTTCCTCTCTTTTCTAAACTTGTCCAATTTGCAAAAGGATTATTTTTTTGATTATTAACTTGTAGTAAAGCATTATAGAAATTATCTCCACGACCTCCATTTCCAAGACCTGCGCTATCAACAGCCCATTCTTGTCCCCATTGCCGAAGGACATTTTCAGTAAAGTTGCCAGCCCATGAAGATATAGCTGTAAAAGCGTTACTAGTTTCTTCATCATTAGATGGAACTCCGTCCATCGTTAGGCTTGGTACTTGAACAGGAGTCTCAGGACTTACAGGAGTCTCAGGAGTTGTAGGAGTTACAGGAGTCTCAGAAGTTACAGGGGTTTCAGGAGTAGATGTATCTGCGTCAGTCGCTTCAGGCCATGTAAATTCTGTTGGTATTGCTCCTTCAGGGGCTTTCCATTCCAGTATGTCTTCATCCTTCTCTTCTTCAAGAGCTATTGGTGTCGCTGCCATAATCTCTACTGAATATTTATCCCTTGATCGTAGCGCCTCATTAGAGTTTAATCCTGTTTAATTCGAGGAGTTTTTGCTTGTCTTCCTGAGAAAGCCTGATATAGCCATGGAACTTAGCAAATTGTTGAACAAAGAAATCTCCAGGTTTAACACCTGTTTCTTTCAAAATGGTTATTAACCGAGGGTCCATCTTTCCTTGCATTGCAAGAGTTGCCATCTCCATTGTTACTTGTGGAGGAAATACAGGCTTATGACTATTCTTTACAGCCATATTCAAAGATCTTCTATCAGCTGGTTTTAATCCTCCAGGTAGAAACTCGTAAGATGTAAAGATTGAATTAAGTGAAGTATCTGCATTCCCTTCAAAATGACTACCTCTCTCAGGGGTCCAAGGTCGTTCCTGTTCTTCAAGTAAATCAACATTGCTTCGTACTAGAGCTTTTGCTAATTCGTCTTTAATCTTTTCTGGTGTTCCATTTCTTAGATTCCTCAAGATAATCTCTGTTCCCATATCATCTAATTTGACACGAGAAGTAGTCCACATTCCATCTTCTATTGCTGTGTCATTTTGACCATAGGAAGTAGATAATTTTGCATACTTATCCCATCGGTCTTTTATCTTCTTAATTCTCTCTGTCACTCCTTTATAGTATTGTTTGAATTCTTGTGTTTCATACACACTTGTATTAGCTCTTGTCTTCGTAATAAATTCAGTAACTTGCTTGTTACCAGGATATCTCTTTTCTAATTGTATTAACTTCTGTTCTAATTGAGCATTCTTTTGAACACTTATTTTTGCACCAGCTACTAACTTAGAAGCCTCTAATATGTCATCAGTAACATCAAAGCTATCAACTCTCTGTAGGTTTGTGAAGATCTGATCGGCATCCTTTAAGACTAATCCTTGAACTTCTGAACTTACATTTCCTGTCGTTGTAGTTAGATACTCTGTTTTTAATTCCTGTAATTTATTCTTTGCTGCTACTAAATCTTTGTTCGGGCCAACCATTAAAGGAGCTACTTCCGCGTTAATACGTTCTTCCATTTGCTCAGAACCGAAGTGTGTATCTGCTAGATCACCCTTTCTGTCAGCTTCTGATAGTTGATACTTAGCATTTGATAATTGAATCATTAACCAGTTCTCACCACCCAAACTATTTACCCAACTTTGCTTTGGATTGAGTGTGCGAGTTGTAACTTCTTTACCATCAATGATTTCTGTCTTGGTTATATATCTACTTTCTTCTGGACCAATTGCTAATCCTTCTAAGACTTCACGTACAATACTTTCGTCTTGAGTTTTATTGTGCTTGATAAAGCTTTGTATTAATAAAGTAGGGATCTGTGATCTTAACTTAGTCTGATCCGCAGATGAGACCCAAGGGATCATTGCCCTCATTCTATTTAACTGTGATTGTAATTTTAATGTGACATCTCCAACTACTTGTGGCCCTGCGGTTGCTAAGTTCTGACCTAACCCATCTATTTCTTGATTGAGATTTGTTTGATATTCCTCTAACTGATAAGCTTTATTAGCCTTATCTTGTCGTGCTATATCTTGTGCAATTGCATTTGTAATAATAGGCTGTAGTTGTTTATATTCAGAAGGCTCAAGATATTGAGGTCCATAAATATTTTCTTTTACCCAGTTACGATATAAAGGATCATCGGAAGATAAGGATTCAAGACGTATAACAATAGGTTCATTGTTCGCATCTTTAGTTTCTATAGTTGCACCTTGTGCTTTAGTTGCTAAAGAAAGAGCACCTGCTTGTACTGCTCTTATTCTGGATTGAGATTCAATATGGCGTTGAAGTCTTCCATTGTTTGTAATTCTATTTAAAAGCTTTTCCGCCCCCGTTCTTTCTGCTGTACTTAGACTTACATTATTTTTATCTGCCAGTAATTTTTGACTTATCTTTGCTATTGATTGTTCTGGATGTGTATCACTCCCTTCTTGTGCAACAATTCCAGCTGCTTCTTCTCTTGCTCTTTGTTCTTCTATAGCGTCATATTTAGCATAACTAGTAACAGCTCCAACTAAATTCTTATTGAGAGCTCCTAATTCGTTTGCTAGTCGTTTTAAATTCGGATCAGCATCAGGTATCCGAGGAGGTGTTGGTATAGAAGTTACTCCAGGTGCCTCTGGTACATTCGTCTGAATAAACGAATCGATTACATCAGCTCTTGGTACAAGACTAGGAGTTTCAATTTTCCCTACAGCAAGAGAAGTAGAAGCTGAACCACTACCACCACCAACACCGCCTACTAATCGACGAGAGGTTTTCTTGTCAGTTGTACCTGTACTTTTACCAGCTGAAAGACGTGCCATGAGTTAACTAAATAAGTCGGGATTGCTTCCATAAATAGCGAAGCCAGTTTGAGCACCGCCAAGTGCAGCGGCTGCGTAACCAGCCCATCCTGGTCCTCTGTTCTTCGGACGTTTTATTGGTGCAATAGGATCAAGAATAGTTCTCTTAAGATATGGTTGAACAGATGCTTTAGCAGTAGCCCATTTAGTTCTTGCTCCTTTCTTCTTCTCTTGTATTTGCTTACCAGTAAAGGCCATATTTAATCCTGTAGCAAAATCGAAATAAGCTTCCTGTCGTTTGACATCTGCTATTAAATTCGTAACAGAATTACCAGTACGACCTGCCGCAATGATTTGACCTTTCTTCTCTAATGCTTCAATACTCTTCTTCCTTTTCTCCCACCCAGCTGCCTGTTGTTCTTGCATATAACGTAAGTTGTATTGTGCTATATCAGAATGAAAGGCTTGATCGGCAAAGAAATTATTCTGCATAATCCTGTCTTCTCTTAACCATTCCTGCTGTTGCTCATGTGTTCTCTGAGCATCTGCTTGTAATCTCTGGAATTGATAGTTCTGTTCAGCTTGTGCATTAGCTGCGGCAATTTGTGCATTCTCAGCAGCAGCAGCTTGTTGCTGTTGGACTATTGAAAGCCCAGCAGACATAACTCCAAGAATAATTGGAATAGCACTACACATGTTGAATCCCTACAAACTCATAGAACAGACGGCTTTCTGGTCCCCATTCTGAATGCTTATGGATAAAAGTGAAACCCATCCACCGAATCCAACGGAGATGTACTTTGTTTCTGGCATCCACAAGATTAAAGAGAACAGGATACTGTTCATATAATTTTCCTAATTGTATTTTGCATTCGCGTAAAAAGTAATGCTTATCTTTTAAATCATCTAACATTGCCTGCCTACCAAGTAACCAGATCCGACCAGTATTCAATCCTTCAGGCACTACTCCCCACATTGAAACAGGCTGACCTGTTCTACTAACTAGCGTCATACAAGGCTTTGACATAAAGAAACAATAGAGCAAGCTGCCCTTTGGACAAGCTCCTGCATGTGCTTTGCATTCATCAGCATCCTCTTGTCGCATGTCATTAGCAATAGCCGCCACGTCCTCAAGACGTGAAGGCCTTACATGCGTGTCGTTCTGCTGTGTAACCATCCTTCCCATTCTGCTGATTGGAACCGACAAGGTAAAGGGCTATTGCTAAATAACTCCACCTTAGTATCTATGTTTGCTGCTAATACAGGTACACGAAAAACACCTGTATCAATACCTGGGTTACCAATCAAGGGTGGACTTTGCCCAACTGTAAGACCATTGTACGGATAGGTTTGAACATCTCTATTGGCAGGGGTGACTTTTAATTCGAAAGCAGAAGTCTCGTCGTAGACAACAGTCCATGTTCTTAGCTGTAATTTAGGACCAGCAGCTATAGCCATACCACCTCCAGCTGGTTGTTCTTTTAAATAAGGTGTGCTGAATTCATATGTCATGTCATACAACTCCCCTACATAAAACTTGGCATTACTTAGATCTCCTTTTACTACCATCGTTCCATTCCCACTTGCACCACCTGTCAGTGTTTCACTCGTCGGATTAATAACTTGCCCATGTTCAATGGTGTTATTGGCATTATTGTTTGTTACGTCATACCTTCCAACAACTGCCATGGTTCCAGTACTAGCCATTGGATAAGGGAGAGTTACTGTTGTCGTAACACCTAGTCCACCAGGATTACTTACACTAAGAGAACAATCTGCCTCTGTTATTTTTCTGTCTAGGAGAAGTTCTATTACTGTATCTGGATCAATATTCTCTGGTCGTAATACAACATGTTCTAAGTAAACACCATCACTGTATTCAACGACAGCATATAAATCACTATCAATAATTGCAGCGCCAAGAATAGATTTACTACCCTTAGCTTCCCAGTAAGACCATGCTGATTGAAGCTTGGTGTCATCCTCGAAGAAGAATTTATAGATATAAAGTCGCTTTGGTTTCTCCTTACTAACTGCAATGATTGCTTCTTCAGAAACAGAAGAGATAAGGTTGACTAAGTTCTTTGGAATGAAACGAGGAATAGAAGCTGTTACTTCTTCTGACAAAGGAACAGAACCACTTGCATCAGGTAAAAAGAATTCACGTAATCCAGTGAAGTCTCCTTTCGGAATAGGGAAGTAAATGTTTCGACCAACAGCTACGGGGTCAACCTGTGCTGTCATGTCAAAGGAGGTCATAGCTGTAACGTTTGCTGTCTTCGGTGTTAAAGAAGCAAAGGCATTTACTCCAGAGTCAAGACGGAATTGACCATGCCTACTAAAGAGAAGCAAGGTGTTGGCAAAGGAAACACTAGAGACAAGGAAGTTAATCTCAGTACCACCTGTGCTTAGATCGATGGGATCACTATCAACAACTGTTTGTACTGTCTCAGGCCAAAACCTGTCATAGCTATTAGCAGCTGAAAGGATCACACTTTCATCAGCCAGGAAGACCATCCTGTTTCTAAATAAGTTCAGATTCTGAATCGTGCTACCAACAAAGCTTGGTTCCATTGCTGTTGCTGCATCTCCTGAAACTCTTCCTGACCAGTCAAACTTTTTAAAAGTAAATGTTCCATTCGCATTCCGAACGAGAGTATGTGGCATAGTTGCCGCATCAAACTTATATGTAATACCTGGAGCTACTGTCTCTCTCCATATACCTGCGCCAAAACCACTGCCAGCACTAGCTTCAAACTTCACATAGTAATCATCTAACTGTGTTGCAACAGTACCCTGAACCTTAACGATAAACCCATGCTCAGCCAAGACAGGAAGGTTGTCTAAAGAATCAATAGTATCCTTGACAACAATGGTATCTAATCCTGTTTTTGTATCACTACTCGTTAGCGTATATGTTCCGCCATCATCTTTAGTAATACGAATAATATAATCACTAGCTGTTACTGTATAGCCAGAGATTGTATTAAGCGCAGAGGCTAATTGACTAGCAATAGTAATGGTGTCAGGCGTTCCACTACCTGCGGCTGGGGTGGTATAACTCTTCTGTGTTCCACCTAAAGTAACTCGATAAGTAGTGTCATAGTTAGCAGCCTTAATAAACACCATTGACTTCGTGCCCCATGCAGGTGAGGTGGCACTATCCATTGCTACTGTCTTTTCACGATTAGTGATGAAGGTGTAGTCAGAAACAGATGCAACTCTGAATTGCTCAGAAGGATCAGCACTATTAGCAACATCTAAATATGTTTTGCCATCTGGGAAGGAGACTGTCTTTGCTGTTCCATCAAGGTCAAAGACTTTTAAATCTCCATCCGTAATGATGACTAGATATCTGGTCGTACCATCTCTATCTACTACATGTATAAAAGGTCTTGTACTTCCTGCGCTGCCTGTAAATAGTCTTGCCACATGATTCATAGGTGGCCGTTTCTTCAAGCCTTCGACTGGACTTGACATGCAATTGACTACAGCTTCTGCTTGAGAAGCAAGTCTTAAGGCAGCTGGTTGTTGACTAACCCCATTGATGAGGTTTGGAATTGTTGTACTAACTAGTGGCATGGTTACCTAACGACGGCACGGCTGGGTCTATAGGTTGGGAATACTCCAGTATGATTTGGATTACCACGTAGCATATTGTGTTCACTCTTAGTAGTCTCTTCTTCTAAGAATTGAGCACGGGCCTCCTGTTCTGCTGTGATATTAATCTTTGTTAGATCTGCACTGCCAAGGATTACATCTTGCAATTGTCTGCCAGCTCTAATCATTATGTATTGATGGGCATGCTCAGGTAGATCATCCCAATCAAACATGTATGTGATGTCTCCTTTTAGATCCTGAGTGAAAGTAAAGGTTTGATTCTTTCTGTCATATAACTTGTTACCTCTTTGTGTTATGTCGTAGTCAGGGTAAAGCTGTTGATCTACTACGACGCGGCTAACACTTGGATTAATCAATATCTCATTGCTGCTATTTCTAGCAAGCGTTGCTTCGAAGTCTGTATTGAATGACCACCCTTCTGATTGAACTGTTCTGCTAACTGCTTTCAGCATGTCATTAGCTTGTTTGGCTAGGCCAAAGGTATTAGTCAGACTGTTAACAGGAGCTTCTCCCATCATCTGCAATACACGGTTGGTAGCTTCTAGTTCTGTAGTACGTGCTAGTGGCATAACAAATAAAAAAAGAGGGGGTCATGCTCAGACCCCCAGGATAGAAACTAGCTGGTTGCCCAGTAGATTTCGATTGCACAGTCAGGGCGAAGTACGCCTGTACCGTGAGCCATGGAACCAACCATGAATGTTCCCTGCCATAGGGCATGAACATCAGAGCCAGTTTGCTCCATCTTGAGATCCATCAACTTCACAGTACCAACAGCTTGCTTGTTAAATACAAGGCCAACACTGTCAGTGTAGTTAGCGTGATAGGTGTTGTTCTCACCCGTTACTGCTGAACGGTTTGTAGTTGGTAGATGGTTGGACTTAACGATGCTGATACCAGCAACCTTCAAGACTGTTCCATCTGCGTATGCTCCAGATCCACCCCAGTCTCTGTTGAGAACGTCAGTGGTTTGAGCCAACTTGTAATACTCTGTTGGGCCTAGGACGAGGGTACGTCCTTCAGGTGGAACATTATTAATGTCCATCTGTTCAGCCGCTGACCACATAGCAGCTACAAGGTTTGCACCTGTAATAGCAGCTTTGTTTGCAGCAACAATCTTGATCCGAGTACCACCTGGTAAGTCAGTGTTGAAGTTAGTACCAGTACGTGCAGCTTGTGCAATAGTGGCAGCTACATTCTTGTCAAAAGTGTAAGCTAATGCGTTGCCCATCTCTGTCGAGTACTGAGATCTCACATCATAGTGATTCTTAGCCTCGTCGATATCTGCAACAAAAACCTGACTAACAAGTTTGTCGTCAATGTTTATAGTTGCTTCGGCATGCTTGATCGCATTACCTGTCAGCTGGGTGCCAGGAGTGTGATAGGCAGTTGAGCTGAGTCCAATAATTGGAAACTGTGCTGATTTGCCTGATGAGATAGTTCTTACTGTATGTAAGTTCTCGAACACCGTAGCTTTACGGAACGCAGACAGTACCTCTCCACTGAAGACCTTAAGAAAAAGAGCATCATAAGAAGTACCAGTCGCGTTCACCAGGCCCAGCCTGGAAACGGTCATGTTGGCCATAAGTTAAAACCTAGAAAGAAAGGGAGTTCCTGACCTCACTTCCTTCCACTAAGGGTGTCCTCCGCAAAGGGCCAGAGCTTCAGTGATTCGGTCTAGGTAATTAGATAATAGCCTCTACAGCACAGATGATCTAGCAATCTTTTCTTCTACCTTCTTTCTAAATGCAGGATCTGTTTTATATAGAGGATCATTCATAGCTGCAACAACTTGTGCAGTTGATTCAAATTTTTCTCTTGGCCCTCTTGGTGCTTTACCTCCAATCAAGTTCGGTTCACGATTAGCAGTAGATTGATACTTAGCTTGTATGCCAGCTAATGCAATCCTTATTTGATTTGTATCTGTTGTCTTAATCATATTGTTAAAGGCATTGATCTCTCCTTCTTCAAGGTTAGAACCTGCCCATTGAATCATTTCGTCGTAAGCCTTTTCACCTCCGAAGTCCTGCTTAATTGACATGACTTCTTTAGCTGCTAACTCACTATCTTGTGCAGCTTTGAATTGAATACCAGAAAGATAAGCATCAACCATCTCGCGGTTAAAGCCTGCCCCTTCTAGTTCTCCATAGTCTTCTGCTGTTAGTTCACCACTCTCTTGCCAACGAGTGTTCATGTCTTGGAAATCAATTCCGTTCTCTTCGAATCGACTACCAATGAAATCACCATAGATTTCTTTAGGGTCATTCGACACCTCTTGTTCTGAATCAGATTCAGTGATTCCAGAATCTTCAGTCTCAGCAGTCTCAGGCTTGCCAAGCTTTTGCTGTAATTCTTGATAGCCCTTCTCTAACTCCTCAACTGATTTGTATTTACCAGCGAGGAGTTCAGAGCCTTCGGTCTCAACCTTTTCTGATTCTTGTAATGCTGCCTGATCTTCCAGCGACAAGGCTGGGGTTGGATCTTCCTTGATGGTTAGTGCTTCTGGCATGGGTCTGTTTATTTAATGGTGATGTGATTAGGGTTGTCCTTAATCACAGTAGGCTTCCACTCTTCAGGAGCTTTGGCCTTCTTAGTTGCTTTAGGAGATTTGATAGCAGGTAATTCTTTTACACCTTCTTCAGGTGGGGTTGGATCTTTACCCTTGAGAGACGGGGCCACTTGGCTCTCCTGCTTCTGTGACTCCGCTGGGGAGGGTGTTGGGGACGGCGTTGGGGTCTCCTGGGTTGACTCCTTCGGGGAATTGGGGGCCATAAGGTGCTCCTTGTTGTGTAAAGTTTTTAGCTACATGAGCTGCGGCGGGGGATTTAATCCCTGCCATTAATAACTCCTGTTGCTGTGCTTGTTGTTGCTGCTGTTGTGCAGCGGCGGCTTCTTCCTGTAGTTGTTCAGGTGTTTTAACTAGGTTAGTTGTATCAATAGAAGCACTGGCAGCAAGCCTACGTAATGCTTCTTCCATGTTTAAGTATTGCGCCATTGTTTCTGGGCCTAATGATTGTTGAGCTATTGCAATAAATTCTGTCAACTTATTCATATCATCTCCTCTACCGATTGCTTCTAATCCAGTAACAGGTTTAGGAGATACAAGAGGATCACCTGTTTCATCATGGGTAGGGAACTCAGGAAGCTTGCCTTGTTTCTGAAGTATGTACATCAGCCTTCTAACTAGAGGAAGCTGTAGTTCTTGAGTCAAGATGGAATACAACCCACCAATTGAGGCTTCTAACTCTTGTGCCATATAGCGAATCTCTTCTGCTGTTACCCTCTCCCCTGGTCGTTGTACTGCTGTATTGAGCAAGAAGGCAAACTGCAAACGACCTTCAATTCTGTCAGCCAAGTTACTAGCTATCTGTAAATCCTGTCCCTTCTGGCTTTGGATAACAGTAACGTCATTAGCATTGCCCTGAATAATTGCGCCGTTGGCTGCGGATGAAAGTGTCCTCGGACGTGTAGTACCGTTCGGATTAACCAGGAATAAAATTTTGGCAGCGGCTGCACTGCCCTCCAGTATTGATTGATAAAGAGATTCCAGTGCAGTTAAATCCCCGTAGTACGCTTCTGCATGTGAGCGCCCGTATTCTTCTGTATCAATTCGTTCGAAACGTAATGGGATCCAGGGGCTACATCCTTGTGGACACATACCAAATGTGCCTGGTATTTCTTCTCCTTTCGCTTCCTGATACCAGATGGCTTGACCTTCCTTGAATTTCACACAGGTATAGATCTTGATTGTCTTTTTGATAGGGCCAATATTCTCTCCTTTTGTTGGCTCATTATCAGGAAGAAAATCTTTTGGTAGTGCTTCAGGATAAACTTCTTCTTCTGTAATAATTTCAGTGACGTGTCCCATTGGATCACGCACTACAACATATCTATCTAGGTGTATAACTCTTATTCCATTTGCTCCTACATATAGGAGGACATTACCAGCTACTAATAATTGTTTAAATGCTTCATGCATAGAAGCACGAGCACTCATCGTCTCAAGCATCTGCATTACAGCTAGCTCTACCTTGACTAAAGCTGTATCCAGTTCTGTCTTTACTTCAGGCCCAGCTTCTTCTATTCGTAAAGCGAGTGTATCTATCTCTAGCTTGAAGAAGGGAGAGTTCGGAGGGAAGAGTGAAAGGCCAAGCTTCGAAGCTAAGTTGCTAATACCTCTAGCACCAATTGATTGGTAAGGAGTTTTTAATCTCCCATGATCTCCCATGTGGGAGTCAGGTACGAGTGAAGGGATGGTTACCTTTGCACAATCCCTTGCTCTTTGAAGGAAAGGATCGCGTGTAGTAACTAGTTGTTGATAGCGAGAGGCAACGGTTCCATCATTTTTCTCCGCATAGTTTTTACCTACACGATCAACGTCACCTGTAAGAGTCAGTTCCATTTAATTAAGGGATGTTTACACCAGCGCCGCCGCCACCTGGGATACCTAAATCAGTACGCAATCTCCTTCTTCCATATCCTTTAGTTCTTCGTGGACTACCTGCTGTTGGGGTGATTTCCAACGACGGCGCAGCAACTTCAGCTGTAGGGCTAGGCGGTGGAGGAGCTGGAGCATTTTGAATACGTTTCTGTTCTTCAAAGCGAGCTTGACTTTCAGCCCGTTGGATTTCGAACTGTCTTTTCTGCTCAGCCATTTGCTCTTTTTGCAGAGCTATCTGAGCACTGTTATCAGGAGGACTTGGAGATCTCCTTCCACCACCACCACACATGATTAAGTATCAAGATTATTTTGGTCAGCATAAACGGAATAGAGCATCCGCACCACTGACCTTGCCCCTACATAATGCCAGATTTCACGATCTTGCATATCAGTAGATGGACATTGTTCAGGATAAATCTCATCTAACTTACGAAGAATTGCCTCATCAATAGGTGGCCAAAGATCATCATCATTCATAGTGCTGGCTCCCAAAGTTTTACTTCTCCTGATGTGTGATCGTACTCCCCATCTCTAAGGATGCGAGTTAAACGTGCAGTCATGACGGCATCTGCATAAGTCTTTTTCTTTTTCTTGTAAGCCTCAACAACCTTATTCCACATGTCATTTAACGACTGTGTATCACCAAGGATTTTCTCTGCACTAACTGGGCCTACTCCAACTAAGCCTTCAATATTATCGGCGCGATCTCCTGTCAGGGTTTGAATCATCCAGTGTCGATCAGCTTTCTTTCTTGTTATTAATTCCAGATCATCACCTGCTAATAGGGTGCAAGGTACACCTCTCATATCTTTATCAGGAGAGACAATGATTGAGTCTTTATATTTATCTCCAGTAGAGAGAAGACTCATCACATCATCACCTTCAAGGCCATTAAAACTAATGGCATGATAGGTCTCTGCTAGTTTTTCTCTTATAGATTTAAGAGCAAGAGGCTTACGCTTACCTATACGTGTTGCTTTGTAATCAAAGGATAAGCCGTGTCTAAAGGTTGGATAGTCAGAGAAGCACATGATGACTTGACCATCATCTTCTGCCATTGCTTTGTACTGTGCGACTCTTGTCTCAATTACATTAAGAACATCTTGTTCACTACACCAAAGGGAGTGAACGTCATCATTCCATCGGACATCATGCTCGCAAGCACAGCAAGATGAATAAGCCAACCAATCGGCATCAATCAGAAGTGTCATTAGAAATAAGAAGACATTGGAACTATTAATCGACCTGTGTCCTGGTCGTAGAGGAGCTTGTCAATAGGGCCAGTAAAACCAGCGTGTCTATTTTTCAAGCAACGCAGCTGTAATTCACTACGTTCTGCTGCATCTCCCTGTTGATTTCTCTCGCAGGAGATAACGGCATCTGATAATTGGGCTATTGAATGAGAACCCCTGAGATGGCCAAGCGAGACTTGAGCACCCTCCTCATGGCCTCGCCCTTCGGGGCGTTTGAGGTGGCTAACAAGGAACAATCCAACCCCAGTCGATTCAACAACTTGTCGAAGCTTGGTGCATGTGACATCAAGGGCACGCCTCTCATCGCAGTCGGTGAGTCCACTAACGACAATGGTGAGGTGGTCAATGAAGACAACATCTACACCTTCTACATTGGCAAGGTATTGGATCTGTTCTACAAGGCGATCGGGGTCCATCGACCCAAAGTGGTCATAAAGAAATAGGCGGCCAGTACCTAGCAATCTGTCGAATGCAGTACGTGTTGTCTCTTCATCGGCAAGAGAAGGGTCAAGATGTAGTGGTAGAGCTAGTTCTATTCCTACAATTCCTTGCAATGAACGTTGAAGACTTTCTTCTAGTGCAATATAGCCAACCTTAAGTCCTTGTATAAGGAAATGGTGAGCCAATTCCCTACACATACTAGACTTTCCAGTTCCACTACCTGCACAAATCGTTATCATCTCACCTTTACGATAACCTTTAAGGTACCTATCTAACTCAGGCCATGGGTACTTACATATAGCAGTAGCTCCTGGCTTGGTTAGTTCTGCCCATAAAGTTTCTGGGTTATTGACGATCCCATCTGGCCTGACTGGGGTGGCTTTCCATAACAGATCGCGCAGCAACTCTGCCTCCCCATGTTGGAGCATTTCATTAGCATCCTTTCTTGGAAGTCGGCAGATAGCTGCCTTGCCAGCAGGTAATACCTCAATTGCTTTTTCGGCAGCTGCCATTCCTGGTTCATCGCTATCGAAGCAAAGGACAATTCGGTTGAATTTTGATAGCCATTTAATGTTTGCAGCTATGTACTTGCTAGCAGATTGTGCACCATTCGGCAGGGAAACCACGGGGAAACGGTTCCCTTGTGCCTGACTTATGGACATGCAATCGACTTCGCCTTCTGAAATAACAACAAACATATTTTGTGTGCCATGTTGTCTCCAAAGATGTTGACCCCATAGCTGCATGTCTGAGCAATCACCAATCCAACTAAACCTTTTGTCCTTAGTTCTTATGTGTTGAGCACATGGTTTACCTAGCTGATCTCTAAAGGTAGAGACTTGTACTGGTTGGCCATGACGTTCGGTAGTTCCATAACCAAATAGCTTTGTCGTTTCTTCTGTTAGTCCTCTCTTAATAAGAGGCTTGGAGATGATGCGACATTGATCTATCAGGTCTGGTTTTTTCATAGGCAATACAGGCATAGGTTTCTTCTCTTTTTTGGTGGGTTGATATTGATAGTCGCAGCCGAAACAAGTGGCATGGCCGTCGTCGAACCATGCCAGATTGTCTTTGCTCCCACATTCAGGGCAAGGCCCATGCTTGAGGAACTTGCTGGCCATCAGTTGCCTTTAACCAGCTTTAGCACGTTGGGAGCCAAGCCTAGATCGACCTTGTTAACTAGCTTTGGCATGGCGCAAACAGGAGGGTAGTTTGCAGCTGATGGTCTGAACCTTTTACGTGGTGTCTCTGTCTTCCAGTCATTCCATATAACAATCATCGAAGCTAAGGCGGCTTGGCTATTGAAGCCTCGCCCCTTGTCTTTCGACACATAGTTATTAGCGATGAAGTTTCTGTAAGACAGGATGGGATTGTCTTCGGTAAGACCACACCCTGTAGTTAGTTGAGTAAGGAACTCAAGGAAGTCATCCTTACTCCAGTTCTCATCAGCTGTTATTAAAGCTAGAGCTGTAGCAGAACTAGGATGAATAGGTTTGAACTTGTGCCAACCTTTCCTAACTACATCTGAGTAGTAGTCCAGCTCATCACATCTTTCTTGGTGTAGACGCAAGATCTCAGGATGAGATATGTGTGATTGAACGTGCCCAGTCCAGGCTTTATCTGGATGGTGAAGGTAATGGTGGTAAACCTTCAAGGCAGCGGCAATCTGCTTACTGTTCTTTGTAGTACCAGCTATGAAGACTGCATCAGCTGCACTTCGCCTTGAACCTGTATCAATTACAGGGAATGAAGCTGGATCGCAATTCTTATTGACAAGAATTTCAACTGTTTTCTTGGATCGAACAATCGCAGCTAGGCGATGTTGTCCATCAAGTAGAACTCCGTTGGAATCAATAGCGATACCCTGATGGGTTAGTAACCAGTCACCGTTGACTATTACATGAGTCAGCTTTGTGACTTTCGCTTTGCTTAGGTTGCGATTGTGAGTGTTGATTGTTGACAGTAACTCCGCTGCTTGAGCAGGGGTCATCGTCACGATTTCTGAGATTAGTTTCATTGGATTGTTCAGAGTCTTTCCAGTGGTGGATGAGGAGCTGGAGCTCCTGAATTCTCTTCTCGGCATACTGTATACGTTCTAGCTTATTCATCTCGGTGTCTTCCAGGTATCAAGTTGATCTATTAACCAACCGTTATATTTGGGGACACTTGTCTTGCATGATTGGCATGTAAGTGCTGACCATGCAAGGTGATAAATCCTTTGAACGGATTCGCAATGAGGACACATGATGTTCTTACCATCTGACCCTGCCCTATCTTTCTTTTGGATAAGGGCATAGTCATCGATAACGATTTGTTCATCCCCTCTTATGGAGATGTGCTTGCTGCCTTCAATCACGGGTATACCAGGAGTTAGGAATAAAGCCGCTACTCCATTTGAATCCATGTCGTGTAGCCCATTGGCCATAAGTCATTGATTTTTTAGAACGGCTTATCTTGTCATTGCTGTTCTGAAATACCAGCCTGATATCTAAATCAGGATGTTGTTTCTTAACGGCAATCATCTTGCGCCTGTCATTCGCCTTAAAGAATCCTTTCGTCTCAACGATTACTCCATTAGGGAGTATGAAGTCAGGTTTATACCGAGCTTCAATTACATAATCAAGGCAAAGTGTTTCATATTGAAAGGGAACTCGGCGCTGGTTCAGGCTGGCAGCTACACCAGCCTCAAACTTGCTGCGATATTTAGAAGTCGCTTTCGTCTTCACTGGATGTACCAGCTTTAGCCGTGGCGAGTTCTTTCTCTTCGCTTTGGAAGTTTCCTTCTGCTGCTTCGAAGCCATAACTAGTTGCAGTTTTTGAATACTCCTTCAGATCTATGATCTGTGCAGCTAAAGGTTGAACTTTGATACCAACCCCTGTTGATGGGTGGTTGTAAGGAACAGCTTCAAAGGAGATACGACCTGTAGATCCAGGCCCAATCTTGTCAACCCTTTGTCTCATCTCATCAGAGAGAGGCTTACCTTGTGCATCAAAGAGGGCAGGTGGTGAGTTAGTCCAGGGAGTACCGTCTTTCCTGACACCTGACACTTTCCTTTTCATCTTGATATAGAAGACTGCCTTGCCTTCTATGTCGTCATATCCAAAGGAAGGAGGAGCTGACTTCCAATTTTTCTTATTGGGTTCAGCCTCTTTGCATGTCTTCTGGAAACGAGTAAGTAATCCAGTAAGTTGCTCTTCCATTTCAGCAGCTTTATCAGCTGCGATGAGGGCTATCACTTTCCATACTGCTTGCTCGTACTTAGTGTCAGGAGTTACGAGCCATGCATATTGAAATTCACATGGTGGTGTGGTGAGTTTAAGCCGTTCGAATTGTTGTGATGAAGTCATGTGATGAAGTAGTTGGATGTTCGGACGGAGGAGAGGTCAAGACCACCAAGAGCAGGCTTGGTAGGCAAGTCCTCTCTCCTATCAATTTGATTTACGAGCTGCTTTGTAAGTCTTTCAAACCAATTCTCTGAGTACATATCAGAGAAAGCTTGTCGGACAGAATCCCTCAGTGTGCTCATTTCTGAGGGAGTCGTAGCGAAGCAATCGTGGACACCTCCGATGTTATGTACACCATTCAATGTCGCAAGGATTGTCGAGAACGACATGTGACTTGAATCAAAACTATGCACTACATGTGGTGATAGTGAGTTAGCCATGCGTTTGGAATCAAGAGACTCCTGATCCACATTGGCTCTTATATCCATGTGAACATCAGATAAATATCTGAGTCGGATACGTGTTTGTTTGGTGTCCTTGTATTCCTGATGAACTAACAATCCTGATGGTGTCTTCCACTCAAGAGGAGTGTTGCTGTTACCAGCAAGGCGGCCAACTTTTCTGAACCATTCCATTGCTGCTACTGCTGGGCCAATCAAAGCTGTTGTCTCTTTATGTAAGAGTGCAGCCATGAAATGCATGGTGCTCATGGCTCCCTTTTTGGTAGTCCATGTCTTACCTGTGAACATGTCCTTTGATCGCTGCTGTGCCCAGTCGTAGCAGTAGTAATAGAAAGCAGTTCTAGTCGCTGAGTATGGGCTAGTCATCACGCATGGTTTAGCGAGTGACCTGTCTGGCTGTAATAGCAGCCACTTCTTAGCTCTTGGATCGTCACTAATCCTGAGCTGTTCATTAACCCTATTGATTACTTCGGTATAGATGTCTTGTGGTCTGTCATTAAATGTCAGATTCACAAGCTCACCCATCTCTTTCGATCTCAAGAGGGCGGCATAGTGTTGGATACCTGAACAAGTGCAGTCGAGCATGATAGGCAGGGCACATATGTGTCCCCATCCATGCTGTTTAAACTCTCGATACTCCTTACAAAAAGCAAGGAAGCACCAAGGTTTATCAGCTCTCATCCAGAACTCAGCATTTAACCATGGATCGTTGCCAGCTCCCATGATTAGTTGTTCTTTTTCTTTCACCCAATCAATACGAGTCTGCCAATCTGTCTTGCCCAATCCATAGAGGTTGGCCCCATGTATGCGCAGCCAGTCAACATGCTCTTCTGTTTCGATAGGTGTGCCATTAGCAAATAAGAGAAGCGACCTTGATACATCATTCCCTTGCGGGTTGAGATAAGGAGGACGGTAGTAGTAGCGACCCCGAAAATCCAAGGAGATACAGAAGTAAATCTCTTCCTCTTCTTGGAAGCGGCGAGCTACCCATAAGGTCTTGGCTTGACCTATGCGTGCGCCCTTAGTCTTGTCATTCTTCTCATGTATTTGAGTAGCTCTTTTCCTCCACCTAAATACGCCTGGATCATCCTCATCTAAATGTTTTGGATAAGGTTCAACAGGCCACCCATCTCTAGGTAGGAGGCAGCCAATCTCTAGGTTGTTGTCATAGGCGTGCTCAATATGAGAGAGCATCCATGAATTAACTTTCCAAGGAACTGACTGATGGATGTTGGCAGCTTGGATAAAGGGTTCATCACCCTTGGAATCCTGAGCTACTAGCTTGTCATTGCTCTTCATTAAAGGAAGAGGCAGCTTGTAGTAACCACCATCAGGCCAAGGCCGAGGCTTAATCACCATGGGCAGGTAATTAGGGGTCATCAATTCTTGCTGTGCTTTAACGTCGTTAATCCATGCCATGCATTGATCGGTTGGTTTAACCACACGACGGGCAGGCCTATAGCCGTGATCCATAACGATCTCGATAAAGCCTGTCTCTTTAGCAACTAGCTCAATAAGGAAGACACCTGATGCCATCTTCTCCTTGGCCTGCCAGTTATCAGTCCACTGCATGTGTCTGATAGCTGCCATCTTGTGAGCCTTGCGACTGCGCCCTCTTCTGAACTGAATAAGTTCATGTTTAGTGGCACGGTCAAGCATGGTCTCAATCCATAGCTTGTCAGCTACATCCATAGCTACTGAGTGCAGCGTTGGACATGCACTAAGACTGTCGATAACAGTACGAAGAGCACATGCTGCTACTTGTTGTGGTGGGAGGTGGGTGACAGGAGAAAGGAGAGCAAATGATTTACCTGCTACCCCCTTCTCTATCTTTTTTCTGATAGCCCTGAGATGGATGACTATCTGATCGATGCCATGTGCGGTGAGAGCCTCACCCCATTTTGATAAGGACTCCATCCGCCCTTGTTTGCGTCGGTTGGAAAGTAATTTCACGCGGTCTGAACCAAGCGTGAGCATCTCCTCTTCCAAAGCAATTTCGTCTTGGAGTGTCTTCACGGGAATACCAAAGTAATTCTCTGAAGATGACCGACATGACTAGGTGAGATGAGAGGACCAGAAGGCGAACTCATCTACATAGTGCTCAAGTGTCCACTCTTCTACTATTGAGCGAATTAGTTCAGACATGGTTGTGTCTTTAGCTTGAGCTAATAAAACCAAGCGCTCTAAGTGTGGTCTTGTAAGTGAGACCTGAGTCTTAACTTGAGGTGAAGGATCGTGCTTTGGTGGCACATATTCCTGTGGGTCATCAGTCATTTGTTGTTATGTAGGAGGTTGAATTTGTCTTGTCGAAAGGGATCTCTGTTATAGAGTTCAGCTAACCCTGTATAAAGAGAGTGGTAACGGTGAGTAGACTTATACCTTTTATCCCAAAGATATAGGGCAGTAAGTCTCCGCTGTCGCCAGCGATCTCTGTCAACTTGTCTCATTAGATAGGTTTAAGTTGTCTATTAAATAGATAGCCCAATCACAACACAGGATTGACTGTTGAGTGGTGGGATCTGTTCCATACCTTTCCTTATGCCAGTTCCAATAGGTCTCAAAGAGTTCCCTATCTTTCTGATATCGGCTTGGTATGTATTCATGTAAGGGTTGCATGTGTGGTGGCATGAATGCCAAGCCTATAGGATAGATCTGACATACCTAATAGATACCTAATAGATACATAGTGTTATCTTTCAGGGTAAGCAAAGACATTCTCTCTAACTGCTACTGAATCAGAGAGAGACAGTAGCAATAGAGCATAAATAGAGAGCCCAAGTAGGACTCCCATTGTGCTACGAACTAATTTCATGTGTCTTGTATGACCCCTATAGGAGTCTCTTCATATGTGGACAAACCAAGTTGCTTGGCTTCTTCATCACATAAACAGAACCATGCTTCAAGTTCGTCGTCTGTTATCTCATGGTTAAACCATGCATCCAGATAAGCAGCTGTTAATTCTGGATCAATCATCTTGCTCTGATGTTGGTGAGGAATATGTAGAGGAGTGTGACCACGCACACCCAGATAATGAAGGAGGTCATAAGACCTCCTCCTCTTCATCTTCGGCACAACATGGACAAGCTTCCTCGTGCATGTCTTTCATGTGTTCTATGAACTCAGCATCTCTTTCAACAACAATCTTGGCAAGGAAAGAAATAACATCTTCCAAGTCATTGTCATTGCTCAATGCTTCGCATGCCTCCTTTAATCGAAGGATGGCAGTCCAACGAGCTTGGCCAAGCCTTTGCATCTTGGTTCCGTTGGTTTCTGTGAGTTTCTCTTCTAGTGCGTGAATAGCCTTAGCATTCTGCACATTTACCTCAAGATCTTTGAGGTTTTTTTTGTTGTTGTTGTTTGGCACAACATAAAGGGCGGTAAAACCAACCCCGATATAGAACAAATTCCCTCAATTAAGAGGGAAGAGCTAGGCCAGGGTTTGCACCTGGCCGCCCGCTTTAACGGATTAGCTGGACATTTCCTGAAGAGCTGCCAAGAGCTTGAAGCCCATGGCGTTGATCTCTTCTGTTTGTCTCATCCTTGCCAATGCGGCTAGATCATTTACACCATCGTCAACAACATCATTAAATGCTGCACGCGATGGGATATCAGCCAGCCAATCAAATATCCGACTGGTTGAGATATCAGTCAATCTCTCCGCAACCTCGTAGAGGGCGTCTTGATAATCGTCCAAGTGTCGCTCTTCCTCTCCGAAGTATTCGAGGAGGTCAACAACTAAACCCTTAACGATTTCATAACGCCAGTTATTGGGGCACTCCCCGCAATGGAGCTCCCTAATAATTGACTGGAATTGATCCTTGAAAGGATGTGATTCATCTAGCAAGTAATACTCCTCGCCGTCGTGAGTCATCTCGCCTTTAATCAGGCAAGTGTTCAGAGTTGACAAGGAATCTCTAAGAGATGATGTAACTAGATAGTCCATAAGCGCTGGTAATACCAAGCAGTGTGTACGTTGCCCGAGAGGACAACAGAAGAGGCCCGAAGGCCCCTTGGGTTGTCGTCTAGTGGGTCTTAAAGATTGGCCGCTGCATCTCTGCCCGTGCCTCTCTTAGCCACCGTGTAGCCGTCTGTAGGCCACACCTTGCATCCTCCCAAAAGAGAGGACGCTCACGCCTGTCTGTTTCCAGGGCAGGCATGAACCACCGATTAACTACATCGTCAAATGACAGGGCGCTCGTCTGGTTGGCTACTGCCAATGCCTCGTCTCGCTCCATCTCCGCTTGTAATAGAGCGGCGTGTAGGTCGGTCAGCGTCCAACGCTTGTTGGTCGCTGGGTTCTTCACATTGAAGGAAGTCATAGATTGTCAAGTTGCGGTGGGTTGTGAGATTCCTCTCGGTATCTCATTGGATACATTACAGCCCCCTACCCCTGGTGTCAACATTTGATATTCCTGGGCGGCTAAACACTGAGAGACACTAGATACACCCCCCCTGCCTCCTACACACTTCATATATGACCCCGATGGGGGGTGATTGCCTGCTTCCCTATAACGTCTAGCCCCTCAGATTTTTCCACCAAAAAAGTAGTCTTATATGAGACCAATGGACCCCCTATAGGAGAGGGATATAGTGTTCTTCATATGTGGACAGCGAGGTATTGCAAGGGATTTGAAGAGTGGTATCTTGTAGGTATCGATCAGGGCTACCAAGAGACAGAGATCCCCTAGCCGTTGAGATCTTCTGGTCGATAGAAGAGGTCTCCTGTGGTGGGTGGGCCTCTTCTTGTCTAATATTTAGGGAGTAGTATTTAAGTTATGGCGAAGGACAGCACGACTGAAGTCTTAAGTGAGCTACATGCAGGGCTTGCCCATCTCTTTATGGAGCGACTTCGTGAGGGGACTTTAGGAACTGCGGAACTCAACATACTTCGCCAATTTTTAAAAGATAATCAGATAAGTTCACAGCCAGCTGAGGGTAGTGAGTTTGGAGAATTAGCGAAAGCGTTGCCAGATATAGAGAATGTGATTGCATTTAAGAAGAAAAGGGCATAAATGCCAGTAACTAAGTGGCAGAAACTACCTGAACCGTATAGCGAAGACTTCAGGTATTTCTTGGTATTGGTGTGGAGGCATCTTCAACTGCCAGATCCGACACCAGTGCAGCTGAATATTGCGGAATATATGCAAGATGGTCCTAAGAGAAGGATTATTGAGGCTTTTCGAGGAGTAGGAAAGAGTTGGATGGCAGCAGCTTATGTACTTTGGCTGCTAAGGAATGACCCACAGAAGAAAATTATGGTGGTGTCGGCCTCAAAAACTAGGGCGGATGACTTTGCCCAGTTCTGTTTGAGGTTAATTAGGGAGATGAAGCTACTTCAATGCTTAGATCCTGATCGGGATGAGCAAAGAAGTGCATCAAATAGATTTGATGTGAGACCGTCGATCCCAGATCAAAGCCCTTCTGTGAAATCAGTGGGTGTTTTTGGGCAGTTAACGGGTTCGAGGGCAGATTTAATCCTTGCTGATGACGTAGAAGTCCCAAATACTGCGTGGACAATAGGGATGAGAGAGAAATTATTGCACTCAGTCGGAGAATTCAACGCAATTTTGAAGCCAGGTGGGCAGATTATGTTCCTCGGAACGCCCCAAACAGAGGAAAGTATCTATAACAAACTCCGTATGAGGAGTTATGAGTGTCGTATTTGGCCAGCTAGGTATCCAGAGAAACCAGAAAAGTATGGAGAAGCGCTTGCGCCAGTGATTCAAACAGAATGTATAGAACACAAAGGCCGTCCAACAGATCCAGGTCGTTTTTCCGATTTGGATTTATTGGAAAGAGAAGCAAGTTATGGTCGTTCACAGTTCACCTTGCAGTTCCAACTTGATACCACTCTGTCGGATTTAGAGAGATTCCCTTTAAGACTTACAGATTTAGTTGTAATGGAGTTAGATAACCATGCACCACAAAAAATTGTATGGTCTTCAGGAGCTGAATATCGGATTAGTGACTTGCCTGCGGTGGGGTTCAGCGGAGATTACTACCACAGACCCGCGTTTATCCATGGTGATTGGCTGGAGTTCCAAGGCTGCACCATGTTCATTGACCCCAGTGGTAAAGGTGCAGACGAAACGGCCTATGCAATTGTTGCCCACCTCAACGGGAACTTATTTGTATTGGAGGTCGGAGCTTTCCGACAAGGTTATACAGAGAGAGTCCTAGAAGGCCTTGCACAGGCTGCTAAACGTAGAAAGGTAAAACTCATCCTCTTGGAGGATCAGTTCGGTCAGGGGATGTTAGAGAGTCTCCTGCAGCCTTATCTCAGAAAGATATATCCCTGCACTGTCGAACCTGTGCGTAGCAATATGCAGAAGGAAAGAAGAATTATTAATGCACTAGAACCTGTACTTAACCAGCACCGTTTAGTTATTAATCGCTCTGTCGTAGAAAACGACGCAAAAGCTAGAGAGGATGACCCTGTAGAGACAGCACTTAGTTATCAACTATTCCACCAATTGACTCACTTAACAGTTGATAGAAATTGTTTACAACATGATGACAGATTGGATGCTTTAGCTGGGGCTATCCAATACTGGAACGAGTCACTTGCTATTGATGAAGACAGAGCCATCAAAGAACGAGAAGCCGAACTCTGGGATCTTGAGTTGGCTGCGTACAAAGGCGATATTGAAGGGCTTCTCGCCGCGCAGGTACTTGGCGTTCCTCTTGAAAAAATCTCGAAAACAAGAGCAGGAAAAACAGAAGGATGGATGCAAGTCGTGGGACATTAAAAAACCAAGGGCTTGGGTTATTCGTATCCCTGGCGCTTTTGTTGGCTATAGCGTTCAAGAAGGTGGAGGTGGATTCCAGACCGTGGTGCTTGCCGAATCTGCTGATGCAGCCATAGAAACTGCTATGGATGTTGATACTTGGGAAACTCTTTATTTTGATGTCGAAGGCCTTTGTGTTTTCCCTAAAGATCCAATGATTACTGAGGACTAACCACGCCAATTTCGTGGTTTAAGTTCTGCTACTTTTTGCTCAAGAGCGTTAACTCTGTGAAATAACTCACGGATATCTCGTTCTTTCCTTGAGCTGTTATTTCCAACAGCCATTACTACAGTGGTTGCTGCTACACCAATAAGAGCTGCCCATAATTCATTCATGATCCTCGGCCAGATCTGCTGCCAGAACTATAACCGCGTCCTGATCCTCCACTACCTGCTACTTCTGGTTGGCTATAGCGAGATTCAATCTCTTGTAGTCGTCCTTCATGTTCTATTCGAGTATCAATTTGATCCATTGCATATCTAAGACTTCCTTTTCCATATAAATGTTTGGGATCATCTCCTCCCCACATTCCTCCTCTATGACTTTTAATTCCAAATTTTTGTCCTCTTAATTCTTCGTAGCGTCCATCATCACTTTTAAGAGGATCTTCATGTCCCCAATGTTGCCATGTATCTTCGCCTCCAAGTTCTGTTTGAACCATTCCTGGTGCTACGCACATTGTTCTATTTGAGACTTTAGTTAAGTTTAACGCTAGCCTTTAGCCGTGTCTCTTTCTATTTATGCCAGACCAACAGACCGCCCCTCCTTCAGACAAGAAGGAAGAAAAGAAAAAAGGAGTAATGAATAAACTTCAGGAGATGACTCCTGATAAGGAAGAACAAATTGCATTAGTTGGTGTTGCAGTCAGGTTAGGAATTGTTGTTTGGAGTGGATTCTGCCTGACTTTGGCGTACATCGATTTACCTGGATTCCCTAAGCAGACCTTCGATCCAACCTTTATAGCTTCGATCTTTACTTCAACATTGACTACCTTCGGTGTCCAGGCGGCATCCAAGAAGGGTGGTAACGGTGTCTCTAAAGAAGAGATGCAAAAAATGATGGCTGCAAACAATGCTGGTCCAGGCGAACAGATCATCCGCGTCCAGACCCCCATCAAGCTATCTTCTCCAGATGGTGAGATTCAACAGATTGTTGAAGCTCCTAAAACCCCACCTAAAAACGTATGAAGAAATTACTGTTCCTGCTACTGCCTGGCTTGGTGGTGGCAACCCCAGTTCGGGCTGATATAACTCATGCAATAACTACGAGTACTCAGCTCACGGTTAATGCCGCTGCAACTCAGGCACAAAGAATTGGTTCTTCCTTCTCTGTGGCTGGTTCCAATATTGATACAACTGATGGCACAACTGCGAACACCGTCTCAGCAGGGACAATTACGAGTGGCGTTTATTCGCCTGGCACGATTGCTGCAACGCAGGATAACCCAGGGGCAGCTTTCTCCTATTCAGCTTCTTATACACAAGCGGATGCTGTCCCTACTTCAGCTCCATCGGTAGGTGCTGTGGGTAATTTCAGTAACGTAACTTCTACTGCTGCTGGTGTTGCTGGTTCATTAGCGGGCACAATTACTAGTCAAGGTGTTATCGGCTTAACGGCTGGTGGTGCAGGTACTACTGCAATTGGTAGCGTAGAGAGTTTGCTGAGTATTGAGTAATGAAGCGGCTTTTGCCACTGTTATTACTTATAAGTTCTCCTGCTTATAGTGTTCCTGTAGTGCCAAACTTCTCTCAAGGAAGTATGCAAAGTACTACTCGAACTGTAAGTACAGTGGTAGAAAGTATAGTTTCTAAAGATTACAATACTGGCCATCAGTATTCAGTTAACGGTTCTAATTTGACGATTAATGGTTCAACAATCTCCCCTAATAGCAGTTCTGTAACAGGAACTGTCGATGGACAATCACAATCATGGACAGGCTTAGACCTTTCTACAAAACCAAACGTCACTATCACGAATACCTCTCAGCCCTTCCAATACGTAGAGACGTATCGAGGGCCAGGGTTATCGAATATGACGACAATAAATCGAACCACAAATATAGAAAGCGTCACAGAAACAACTTCCGTCTTTACTCAATAATTATTGCTGCGTTTTTATATGGAGGGAGTGCCGCAGCACAGACCAGTTCCACGGCAGCTCCCGTAGCTAATAGTAGCGGGTCAGTAACAAATATGGGAATACAAAATCTACCTGGAAATAGTGTTACGAATCATTACGGAGGTAACATTATTTGCCAAGGTCCGATGTTAACAATTTCGCCATTTCTAACTGACTCACATACATATAGCACACCCAGAGAATATTGGTATAAAAATCCAAGTTACAATGATGATGGGACTTTAAGCCACTATGTTGATACTCGTACTGGGCAAAAAGATAACTTTGCTTTGAATCTAGGAGTCTCTGCTAATTTTTCAATTCCATTAGATGGTGGCTTTCAAGAGAGATGTAAAGCAGCAGTAGATAGGCAGCTTAAGTTAATGGAAGAAGTTAACAACTTTAAACGTTTAGATTTTGAGCTTACTCGTTTAAAGAATTGTGGAGACCAGAAACTTCGTGGAGTTGAGTTTCATCCATCTTCAAAATACTATAAAATCTGTGAAGATGTAATTGTAAAAGCAAAGCCTGGGCAAGTTTTACCGCATAGGCATACACTTAAACCTTTAGAGGTGGTAAACCCCGCTTCTCGCGATAAGAATTAGCACGCTTTTCTGAAGGAGTTAAAGCTCTAACCGGCTTACCTAATTTCTTTTTAATCTTATTAATTATCTGTTTGACTATAGGCTTGACCACACGTAAGAGGAGAGGGGTTGCGAGAGCAGCAGAAGTGGCAATAAGAGTAATACCAGTAGTGCTAACGACTTGAGGAGCAGTGGGAATGGCATTAATT
>VTLG01009374.1_pt1 | contig 37771 bp, 55 predicted proteins | sample 4694571 | NCBI WGS metagenome assembly VTLG01 (sample SAMN12604809, study PRJNA352737) | marine metagenome | biome: ENVO:00000447; feature: ENVO:00000209|ENVO:00000569|ENVO:01000036; material: ENVO:00002151; isolation source: viral sequences binned using virsorter ...
ACCGCGCCCGCGACCCCTCGACCTCGACGCCCGAGTACCGATCCGACGGGGTACCGAGGAGACCGCTACCCGCTACCGAGGAGACCGCCCGGTCGTCCTACCGAGCCCTACCGATTTGACCGAGGGGAGATAGGGCGTCATAATAACGTCATCGCGAGCGCGTGAGGCGGGGTATGAGGGGCCTGGACCCGCCTCGAGTGGCTCGGGAGCAAAGAGCTCCGTCGAGGCGGGAGGAGGCCGTATGGGTAGGAAACACGATAGGGTCACGGTCGACCGCCGCCGGGACGATATCGAGCAACGGCTACGGACCGGCTCGTGGTCGCGCAGGATGGCTCGCTCCCTCTCCGTTGAGTACGGGGTGACGGTCCGACAGATCTACCGCGATCGAGAGGCCGTCATCGACGCGTGGAGCCGGAACCTGGGGGTCGAGGACCGTACCCGAGAGGCCGCTCGACTACTGGAGGAGGTCCGAGCCCTCCGAGCGGCGACGGCCGCCAAGGGGCTGGCGGTCGCGGACGGGTCTCTCCTCCGCTCGGCGGTAGCCCTCCTATCGCTTGAGGCGGACCTTCTCCGACTCCGAGACCCGATCCGGCTCGACGTACGCATGAGGCGGGACGAGCCCGTAGCCCTCGCTCGGGAGGTAGCCTCCCTCCTCCCGTTCGTCTCGGAGGTCCTCGACCTCGACCTCGGGCCGGCGGTCGTCGACGCGCTCGCCGTCTCGACGGGGTCGACCCCCGTGGAAGCCCCCACAGTTGCCCCACAAGCCCTCGGAGTCGAGGTCCCTACCCCTTAGGGCGGGTTGCGCTCGACGGCCGCTCACACCGCCATATTCACTCGCCTTCGGACTGATAAAGAGGATCCCGCTCATGAGACACGCAGAATCACTACAGGTCGTATCGTTACCTCTCTCCGAGTTGGTACCTGACCCTGACAATCCGAGATTGCACAGTGAGCGGAATCTCGCTGCTATACGGGTCTCGTTGGAGACGCATGGTCAGGTTGCGCCGTTGGTTGTTCAGCGGGATGGGCTGACGATTATTGGTGGGAATGCGACTGCGGCGAGTCTGAAGGCGCTCGGTAGGACTGAGGCGGACGTGGTCTTGATTGATTGTGATGATGTGGAGAGGAAGCAGTTGGCGATCCGGTTGAATCGGACTGCGGAGTTAGCGGATTGGGATTCTGTGGTGTTGGGTGAGTTTTTGGCGAACGCGGATGATGGGGGTGCGTTTGGGTTTGATCAGGGGGAGGTGGATGCGTTCGTGCGTGATCTGGAGGGTCCGACCGATGATTGGCCGGATGCGCGTCCGACTTTGGAGGAGCGCTTCGGTATTCCGCCGTTCTCGGTGATCGATGCGCGCAGGGGTCGGTGGCCTGCGCGTAAGCGGGCCTGGATTGCGTTGGGTATCGAATCGGAGATCGGTCGGGAGGGAAGCGCGATCTACAAGTCGGTTTCGGGTCAGGTGCCGAACTACTACTACCAGAAGTCGGAAGCGGAGGCGGAGGTGGGTCGGACGCTATCGCATTCGGAGTTTCGGGAGAAGCATCTGGTGATGTCGGAGAGCTCGGGGATTTCCGCGGGTGGGACTTCGGTATTTGACCCGGTCCTTACTGAGATTCTGATCCGTTGGTACTCGGGTAAGGGCGGGACTATCCTCGATCCGTTTGCAGGGGGGTCTGTTCGGGGAGTCGTCGCGGCGACGTTGGGTCGGAAGTACACGGGTGTGGAGTTGCGATCGGAGCAGGTAGAGGCGAATCGGGTTCAATGGGAAGCGATTACAGAGCGCCTCGCCGAGCCATCCACGGAAGCGGTACCTATCGAGCCGGTGAGATTGGAGTTGGAAGGGGACACGGTCCTCACCCCCGTGGAGGCCTTCAACGGTTGGTGCGCGAAGCGCGAGGACCTCGCGTGTTTTCAGGGGCCAGATTACCCGTCCGGTTTGAAAATGCGTCAGTATCTGCGGATGGCGAAGGCACAGCCAGGAATGCCGATGCTCGTGGGATGTAGCGCCAACTCTGCGATGCAGATTTACGTAGCTGCCGCCGCGAATATGACCGGCGTGCCCGGTATCGTATACGTGCCGGCGAGGAAAAAGCGAACCGCGGCAACCGAGTGGGCCATCGCTATGGGCGCCGAGGTCATCGAGGTTCGCCCGGGGTATAAGTCGGTCTATAGACAGCACGCGCGCGAACGCGCCAAGGAACTCGGTGGGGCCGTCCGGTGGGACGTCATGGGAGCGGTGAACGATGTTGTCGACCAGATGGCCAACATACCGGAGGACATACGCAGGATCGTAGTCCCAACAGGCTCAGGATTGGTATGTGCCGGTGTATTGGCGGGTCTCGCTAAGCGTGGGTGGACCGACATCGGAGTTCTCGCTGTGGCGGTCTCTGAAATGGCCGATGAGGAAGGCATCAAGAAGCTCGCGGCGAGGGTCGCTGGGGATTCTCCGCTGCCGACGCTAACGCTTGTCAGACATCCGACAAAATACGACACGCCGATGGTCGAACGACTACCCGATGGCACACCGCTCGATCCGTTCTACGCAGCGAAGGCCGTCGAGTACGTTCGGGATGGGGACCTCTTGTGGGTGCCTGGACTTCGGCCGGTCGATTCCATGCCGGTTAACTGCCGAGAAGCGTTCGCCCAGAGAACAATTACCGGCCTCGTGGCCGCAAGCGACGAGACGATCGAGGCGAATCCCTCACCGACTTGGATTGAAGGCGACTCTTCCGAGGTCGTCTCGACCCTGATCGCACCCAACGGCGGCGAGGGGTTCGACATGGTACTATCTTGTCCCCCTTATTTCGACCTCGAAGTCTATTCAGAGGACGAACGAGACCTCTCTGCGATGAAGTGGGATGCTTTTTTGGCGCTATATAGGTCCATTATCGACGATACGGTCGCCAAACTCGCGGACAACCGGTTCATCTGTTGGGTTGTCAGCGATGTGCGGGACAAAGACGGCAATTACCGGGGACTGGTCCGTCATACGATCGATGCCTTCGAGGCAACGGGTGCGAAGCTCTACAACGAGGTGACATTGGTGACCTCGACCGGGTCAGCGGCCGTGCGGGCGCCTCGACCGTTCGAACAGTCGCGTAAGCTCGCGCGTATCCACCAGATCGTCCTCGTTTTCGTCAAGGGCGACCCGAAGAAGGCCACCGAGGTCTGCGGACCGGTCGAAGCGGTCGGATTCGACGACCTCCAGCCGGATGAACCCGATGCCCACGCATAAACAGCGTCAAGCGGTCGATACCCTCCGGCGGTTCGTCGAATCGAACCCGCTCGCCACCGCTACGCTCTGGCATCACGAGAAACCGCGGACTTCCCAACAGGAAGCCGTCCGAAGGGCGCTAAAGCCAGGGCTCTTTTGCGGCATCATGCTCGGTGGCAACCGCTCCGGGAAAACGGAAGCCGGCGCTATGCTCGCTGCGGCCTATGCACTCGGCGCCGAAGACCCATCAGTGATGATTTGGGCCAAAAGGAACGGCCTCGACGCCGAGCTCGAGGCGATACCAGACAAGCCGGGCGTGGTCTGCTGCTCAGCGATTACCGGAAACGACTCGATCCGGGTGCAGAGGGAAAAGGTCGCGACCTATCTGCCTGCGGACACGCGATGGTCGAACCGCCACGGCCACGGAGAGGCGACCGCGCACCTGCCGACCGGCGGAATGATTATTTTCAAGTCGAACGACCAGCGAGAACGAGCCTTCCAGGGGGCCGACTGGGATCTCATCTGGTTCGATGAAGAGCACGACGAACCCGTGTTCAACGAAGCCCGTATGAGACTGGTCGATCGGTCCGGCAGAGCGATCTTCACCATGACGCCGTTGAAAGGCCGCACATGGGTCTGGAAACGCTTCGTGTCCGATCCCGAACCGAGGTCGATGCACTACGCGTTGAGCGCCCGTGACAATCCCCACGTCCCGCAGGAGTACCTCGAGGCCCTGTTACGCCGATACGGACCTCACGAGCGCGCTGCGCGCGAATGCGGCGAGTTCACGTCGCTCGAAGGCCGCATCTATCCATTCGATCGGAACCTGCACGTCATATCGGACTATGGAAAACCGCCACACGATCATCCGATCTTCGTCGGCATCGACTTCGGCACCCGCAACCCGTTCGCCGCGGTATTCTGCGCCCTCGACCCGTCCGATGACACGCTCATCGTCTATGACCTCCATTACAAGGCCAACTGGACGCTTTCGAAGCACGCGAAGATGATTAAGAAGAAACTCGGGAAGCGTGAGGCTGAGTGGATAGTCGCCGACCCGGAAGATCGCGGTTCGCGGCTATCGCTTGCTCGCGAGTTCGACATATCGAACATCCCAGCGCGGAAGGGCCGCGGTTCGGTCCGTCGAGGCATCAACGACGTATCCGAACGACTACAGCCAGACGTCGAGGGACGTCCGCATCTACTCATATCCGATCGATGCCGTGCCCTTATCGACGAGTTCGAAGGGTACTGCTGGGACGAGCGCCGTGGAGGCGAGTCGATTGACAAACCTAAGGCCAGGCAAGCCGATCACGCACTCGATGCACTCCGTTACGTCTGCACCCGGCTATCGCACTCCACCTTCGCAGTCGGGTAAGCCCTCCGATTGCTCGAAGGCGACGGTAGTGCTACCCTCCGAATATGTCAGATCACTCACTTGCTGTGCGCGATAGCGTCTTTCTTAGGGTGCTCCGAGCTCTAAAACTCGTTGAAGTTCGGCCTGACGGATCGACGACCCACGAAGCAGGCGCAGACTTCGCGACCGATCACGGTGTATCGACCGGTTACCCGCACCTCAACTCGCTATCAGCGATGGCATCCTTCCCATGGGTGTATTCAGCGGTCTCCGCAGTCGCATCTGATCTGTCCAAGGTCCCGATTCGCGTTCGAAAGGGCCGCGGCGCGGGTGCTGAGCCGATCGACGACCATCCGGTGCTCTCCTTGCTCGATGAGCCATCCACGCGGGTCTCGAGCGTCCTCTGGAGGCGCCAACTAATCACCGACCTTGTCCTCTCCGGTGACGCCTACGTCCTGATCGTCGGATCTCGCGAGCCGGAAGCGCTCCTGCGCCTGCATCCGAGCCGTGTGAAGATCATCCCGCTACCGGACGGTCAGCCCGACTCATACGAATACGATGGGGGTGGACCGACAGCCTGCTATGCGTACGAACAGGTGCTTCACGTCCGGTCGCCCTCATGGAGTGACGAACCATCGGGTCTCTTCGGGGTCGGAGCTATCCAGTCCCTCCACGACGACCTCGTCACCGAGCGAAGTACCGCGGCGTTGACCGCCTCGACGGCGAAAACCGGACGGCCGACTGGCATCATCTCGCCTGCCGAAGATGGCGACCGATGGAGCCGGGACCAGATCGGTCTCGTTCGGGATGCCTTCGAGTCGCAGATGCAGAAGGGTTCCGGCGTGCTCATCGTCGGCGGTGCCGTCTCATACGAACCCGTCGGCTGGTCACCGCGAGAAATGGAGTTCACATCACTCCGACAAGGGACGAGAGAAGCCATCCTTGCCGCGCTGGATGTCCCGCCGGCCAGAGTGGGACTGCCCAACACCAACTACGCCACGTCGCTCGCGCAGTCCCGTCGATACTGGGAAGGTCTCCAGGGCCGCGCAGCGCTGATCGATGCGGCCCTCACTCGACTCGCGCGGCAATTCCCGAACTCAGAGAACGTATACGTCTACCACGACTTCTCCGACATCGACCCGCTACAAGAAAGCCGAACCGAGCGCGTCGATCGGGTAGTGTCGTGGGCTATGTTAGGACTACCTGTGGGGGACGCTGCCGCTCTCGAGGGATTCGACGAGTTCCCGACCCTGAAACTCGACGAGGTGGAGGAGGCGCCTGCCGAATCCCCCATCCCGCCCACGGAAGTCGAAGCGGCTGCGTGGGACCGGAGCGAATCCGCGTGGGAAGCCATGGAGACCGCGCAGGCGACCGATCGCGGCGTCCTGTGGAAAAGCATCATGGACGATGTCCACACCCCTATGGAAAACGCGATGGCGAAGGCTGTCCGCGTCCATCTTCGAGGACAAGCCGCGCGCGTAGCGAAACGGCTGGAGGGTACGCTGGGGGACGCGATCGGCAGCAAGGGCATCATTCAACGGGCCGACCTATCCGATGACTTGATCTCACAGCTTCTGGACTTGGCAGCCGAGAAGATCCGATTGATTCGCGCCACCCTGCCGACGTTCGCCGCGACTATTCGCCGCGCCTTCAACCAGGCCGTCTCGGAGCTCGGGCTGGACGAGCCGGTGAGCATCACAGACTCGAGCGTGGATGCGCTCGCGCGTCGAAACGCCAAGAACATGGCCGACGAGATGGAGAAGCTCCTATTCGAACGAATATCGAAGCAGATCAACGATCTGATCGACGAGGGCGCGACGATCGGTGACATGCAGGGCGCCATCATGAAGGACTTCTCGTTCTCGGCTGAACGGGCCTTGCGGGTAGCGCGAACCGAAACCACGAAGTCAGTCTCGGCAGGCCAACGAGCAGCGTATGAGGATTCAGCCAAGCGCGGCATCCCGCTGAAGATCGAATGGATGGCGATGCCCGGTGCGCGGAAGGCCCACGAGGCGCTCGACGGCCAGCAGGTCAAGCCGGGTGAGAAGTTCACGGTGCCGGCTGAAGCACCCGGCGCCGGTTCGACAGCCCTCCATCCCGGCGGGTTCGATTCCGCCGCGTTGAATGTAAACTGCCGGTGTGTTCTCACCGGTAAAGTCCAAAGGAACCAATCATGATCCGTCGCATGTACATGAAGCGAGCAAAGACCCGATCCGACGGCACAACGACCGTGATCGCCTCGACGCCGAGCCCAGACCGCTATGACGACGTGGTCGCTGCGAACTGGTCGCTAAAGCGGTACCAGGACAACCCGGTGATTCAGTTCGGGCACCGGTATGACATCCCACCGGTCGGACGCGCGGAATCAGTCCGCATGAAGGGCAACCAACTCGTCGCTACGATCCGATGGGATGACTCCGAGGAGAACGATCTGGGCCGCTTGGTGAAGTCGCAATTCGAACGCGGGTTCCTGAATTCGGTCTCGGTTGGATTCACGCCGACCAACTCCACGCCGAGGTCGAAGCTCGAAAAGAGCCACCCAGCGTTCGGCGAAAAGGGTATGTACTTCGAAGGACCGCAGGAACTCATGGAGATTTCGGCGGTACCGATCCCTGCAAACGCTGAAGCCCTCGCCCTTCGAGGAGTCGGAGCCCAGATGGAACAGAAGCACATCTTGAACATCGAAGAGACGGATGATGCGTGGGTGATCTCCTATGCCAAGGGCGAAACGGCCCCAGAGGCCGCCGAGGAGCTCGAGGAAGAGGAGACCTTCGCCTTTGGGGACGAGGACGAGGACGAGGACGAGGAAGAGGAGGAGGAGGAAGAGGAAGAGCGGGCAATGGATGAGTATGAGGATGAGGACGAGGACGAGGAGGAAGAGGACGAGGAACGGTCGATTCTGTCGCTGTTCGGACGCCTTCCGACGGCCCGAACTCGAAAGACGCGATCGGAGAGACGCGAAGCAGAAAAGCCGATGGCTCGATCGGAGTTCAGGGCGGAAGTCCGCCGCGCTTTGATCGACTTGCTCGGCAAGGAACCCGATCTTTTTGAATCTCGATCCGCCGAAATGACCGATCCGGTCGCGAGGGCGTTCGGATTGACAAGATGACCCGCACTCAGTAATCGTGTAATAACTCTTCAGGAGACGTCCCCATGTCTGACACGACCCTTGACCTGTCCTCGGCGCACTCAACCAGGAAGGCGCTCCACGATATCCACTCGCGCCAGAAGGAACTCGCGGATCGGAACGACTCGCTGCAGGAGCAGCTTGAAAAGAAGAGTGCCGATCTCGTCGCGGTCTCCAAGCGCATGAGCGAGATGGAGTCGGCAGCCAAGCACGCGTCACCGACCTTCGACGGAAACGCGGGGATGGATAAGTACATCCGTCGCGATGGTACCGTCCGCATGAAGGGCGAATCGACTGAGTCGTGCGCATACATGCCGGGACTTCTCGATGACTCCCCCACATGCGATTGGCAGAAGGACTTTCAGGACGCCGTCGATGACATGAACCTCATGCGGGTGATCAAGAAGGGACGGTCCTCCCAAAAGACCGAGCGCCGTGTGATGGAGATCGCATCCCGCTCGCCACGCCCAGAAGTCGCGCGTATCTTCGCAGACTCTGACGGCGTCGGTGCGGAGTGGATTCCAGATGTCATGCTTCCGCAACTCGAGCGCACGCTGACCGCGAGCCGGCGCCTGGCTGACAACTTCGACACGTTCCCGCTCTCGGACAAGAACGTCATCCTGCCATTCTTGACCACAGGCTTCAGGCCGTACATCAAGGCGGCAGCGACTGCGGACGATCCGGCACAGTTCACGTCCTCGAGTCTGGTCACCGCGCAACGGACGATCACCGCCACCGGCTTCGCAGTCCGTGCGCAGGTCGATGCCGATGCCAGCGAGGATTCGATCCTTTCCGCGCTTCCGCTGATTCGCTCAGAGATCGTCTCGGCGATTATCGATGGCGAAGAGGACGCCATCATCAACGGTGACACCGGTACACATCAGGATGACGCCTCGAGCGCGCTCGCCTCGTGGAACGCAAGATCACGATGGGGTTCATCCGGCCTTGGGACTTCGGCCGACCATCGGCGTGCATGGATTGGATTGCGTGCGCGGTCTTATGACGTCTCCAGCCAAGACGAGCAGGGCGGTGAGGAAACATTCGCCGGTCTGATGACTCTCCGCGCTGGTCTCGACTCTCCACACGGCGTCGAGGGCGACATCATTTGTATCACCAGCCCTGAGGTATATCTGACCGATATCCTCAACTTCTCGGAAGTTCTCACGCTCGACAAGTTCGGACCGCAGGCCACAATCCTTACAGGCCAGGTGGCTGCCGTCGGCGGGATGCCGGTGATCATCAGCGAGTTCGTCACGAAGGATCTGCACACAACCGGTCTCTTCACCACCGCCAACACCACGTCCGGTTGGCTTGTTTGCAACCGCTCGCGGTTCAAGATTGGCCGGCTCGGTGGCGGCGCCGCGGTGGAGCTCGACAAGGACATCACGCGCGGTGTGTACGATGTGGTTGCCACGAGTCGTGAGGTATTCTTCACGGTCGACCCCGAAGACAGCGTCAAGAACGTCGCATGGGGCTACAACCTCCTCGCCTAAACCGCTGGAGTTTCTCCCCTTCCCTCCCCTTCCCTTCAGGAGCACCCCATGTCCGCACCCCAATCAGTAACCGTCACCGTGGGAGTGGGTCAGTCTGCGACCACCGGCGTATACGATCCAAACCAATTCTATACGTGCCACGGTCAGGCGGGAGAATGGCGTCTGGTGTCTGCGTATTTCATGCCAGAGATCACGCTTGCTGCCAGTGGGTCAGCGTACTTCGATCTGACAATCGGGCAGGGTGTTGAGGGCAGCAGCACGGACGTATCGTCAGCGCTCTCGACCGCCTCGACCGGGCACACCCTCGGAGTCGCCAGAGAGTTCACACTGACCGACAACACCTCGCGTGATTTCGGACCAAGCGACACGATCATCGTCCAACTGGAGGAAACCGGTGGCAGCAATCCCATCTCAGGCACGGTGGTCTTGGCGTTCACAAAGGTCCGCGTCTGATGCCAGTCCTTCGCTATAAGGGTCACCCCGTCCTCACCGTATTCCGAAACCGCTCTGGCGAGTGGACGGAAGGCGATGAGGTCGAGGTATCCGAGGCGGATGCTGAATACATCCTCGGTGGCTACTCGGATCTGTTCGAGGTCGTGGGTGCGGCGCCAGCGAAGCCAGCGAAGGATCGAGCGGTCAAGTCACCCAAGCGGAAGCCGGTCGCGAAGAAATCAGTCGCGAAGAAATCAGCCGCGAAGGGGAAGAAGTGATGCCGAAAAAGTCCGTGACAGCCACAGAAAACGGCGCCTATCCACCCGGTTTGAACTGGACGGTCGGCGAGACCAGAACGATCGAAGTCGCCAAGGACGCGGAGTTGCCTGGGTGGCTATCCGTCGCCAAAGCATCACCGAAAAAGTCCGCCAAGAAAGCCGACGCGGGTACTGCTGACGAGGGGTGAGCCGTGTCGTTTATGACCCCTGCGCAGGCGCGGCTGTATATTCCGGCTCTGACCGGCACCGGAGAGGACGCTAACCTAACCCTGCTGATCGACCGCCTCGAGATGGTATTCGCTTGGTACCTCGGGTTTCAGCCGTCGACGGCTGGCGGTAATCCGGGTCTGAGCGAGACCACATACACGCTCTATTTGGACGGCCCAGGCGGTCAGGAGCTCTACCTCCCTTATCTTCCGGTGCTGTCGATAGGAAGTATCCACGACGACCCGGATCGAGAGTACGGATCTGCAGACCTCGTCGCTGCGTCCGATTACGAACTGTTCGGCGATACCGGTCTGGTCATACTGAAAAACGCCGCGACCCACGGCCAGTGGTCGACCTCGAGCCGCGCCATCAAGGCCGTATTCAACGCCGGATACTCTACCGTGCCCTCGGCGATAGTCCACGCCGGAGGTATCCAGATCGCGCACCTATGGGCGGGTCGGAACAGCGTGGGCAAGAGCAACCTATCGCAAGGCGGATCGTCGCTGACGCTGAAAGACCTCACACTGCTGCCGGAAGTCAAAGAGTCGCTTGCTTCGTATCGTATACCTTCCGCTTTCCTTGGATGACCGATGGCTGGTGATTTGAAAGACGTGTCGGATCGACTCAACAAGGCCGGCGGCGGAAAGGTGATCAAGGCTGTCGAGACACTCGCCGAGGTCTATGCGCTCGAGACCCTGGACAAGACCCGCCAACTCATGCGGACCAAGCTAACGCCTCGGACCGGTCGCCTGATCGGGTCGCTGCGTCACACGGTCAAACGGAGAGGCGCCACCGTCGAGGTGACCGTCAGCAGCGGCGGCGGTTCTGGCGCGGCTGAAGTCCGATACGCGGCGGTGCACGAGTTCGGGTCGAACGGGCCGATCACAGCGAAGAACGGCAAGTACCTGCGGCTACCCCTTCCCGCGGCGTTGACCGGCGCCGGAGTAGACAGGAACTCTAACCGCTCGGTTCGGAACGATGACTCATTCAAGTTCGTGCCAACGACCAGACTGAAAGGGAACAACCCTTTACTCGTCAAGGTCGATACTCTCGTTCCCTGGTATGTGCTCAAGGAGAGCGTGACGATACCCGCGCGGCCGACTCTCGGACCAGCGGCGGTGGCGACCCAGAAGCGACTCCAGAAAGACTTAGGCGAGCTTTTCACCATTGCCGTACCCGTGGTGAAATGACCTATGGGAAGCACCGAACGAGATATCGTCGATCGAATCGCCACCGACCTCGCCACCATCGACGGAACCGGAAGCTATGATTTTGACCTCTCTGGAACGGATCAGGTCACGATCGGCATGAAGGCGCAACCGGTGCGAGTGCCGGCGGCGTATATCTTCCCGCTATTGGTCTCGACCAGCCAAGTTGCAGGCCGTACGGTGCTGCGACGTTACGACAGGGAGATGAAGGTTCAGATAGATGCATACGTGCCGGCAACCGGAGCGGAACCCGGAAACGCGATCAAGGCGGCGCTGGACGCGCAGGATGACATCATGCTTGCGCTCGAGCAGGATCGCAGCCTCGGTTCGACCGGCGTTCATGATCTCGAGATCGAGGCGAGTGCCTATGACGGTGCGGAGCTCGATAGACCGGGTCTTGGTATCGTCACCCTTATGCTCACCATTCGCTATTCGGAGACCGCCGGATCATGAGTTGGTTTAGCGAAGATTGGCCGCGACGAGCGGCGGTAAGTATAAACAACATCAGCGGCGGCGCCACCATCGACGCGCAGCTTGCCATACCCTCGGACTGGCCTGAGTTCTGGGATCACGTCCAGTCGGATGGCGATGATGTGAGGGTCACGAAAGCGGATGGCGTCACGCTCCTTAGCTACGATCTCGACTCGTGGAACTACTCGGCGAAAACCGGGAATATACAGATCGACGGATACAGCGGCATTCCGAATGCCGGTCAGGACGCCACGCTGCAAGTGTTCATCTACTGGGGTCACCCTGACGCACCGGACGCGTCGAGCGTCGTGAGCATATCGAGCGCCAAGACGATGACCGTTCATCTCGCGCATCCAGGGACTGGCGGATATCCGATGATCCGATGTCGACCGCCGATGATCGATGTGGACACGGCGAGCTTTGTGATCACCAAGCAGTCAACCGAGACCATCCGGGTCTGGTGGGACCTTCGAGACATGATGGCTGTCAGGGGCATCAGAAACGAATCATCGAAGCGCCTCGAGGAGATCGATTACTTCACGTTCAACGTCGTGACCGCCATCGACGAGGACGCCGCTGCGGCGCTATTCGATGAGACTGAGAACTTTGTGGCGTCACCGCATTTCATCTCCACTCTGCTGAAGGCCGGCGGCGATGATTCAAACTATTTGATGACCCTCACCGTCTATACTACGGAAGGCAGAGTTCTGGACTTCCGAGCCACCCTCAAGGTTAATGACCTATCCGCATCCCTCGTCACCGTCTAAACCGGAGATCCCATGCCAACCGCTTCATACTTCGGCAGAAACGCCTTTATCCAACTCAAAGAAGAGGGGACGTGGGGGACCGCCCAAGCTGGATCAGACCTCCAGCGCCCGCTCATCTCGTGCTCGATGCTTCGGCAGGTCGAGAAGGTTGAACGGCCGAACCTCACCGTCTCCGGCACGGCTGGTCTGCGAAAGGGCCATTTTATTGTCTCCGATAAGGCGACTGGTTCGCTGAGCATCGAAGCCACATATGACAATCTGAACCCCATTCTTTATCAGGCGTTGGGTACGGGTTCCACCGCATCGGCGACGGTGAACACGCATACCTTCACGATGGCCGATGTGCCGGCTTCCGGCCTTACGATGTCCCTCCAGCGTGGTACCGGTCAGGTCGAGGTCTTCGAGGGCACGGTGATCAACACGCTCACCCTGAAATGCACCGCGGGTGAAGCCATGACGCTGGACGCCGACGTGATCGCCCAGACATCGGCCGCTCGGACGACCGCGATCACGTTCACGCAACCGACCAACGAGAACCTGATCCTTCACAACCACCTCACGGATGCAGGACTTGCGTGGGATTCGACGAATATCTCTTTGATTGATTTCGAGTTCTCGCTGGAGAACGGTCTGTCAGAGCGGATGCGGCTCGGCGACCTCACGACCAAGCAACCGACGCAGGCTGACTACCGAAACGCGCAGGTCACCGTGAGCTTCGAGACGGATGATGCGACGTATGCGAAGCTACTCGCTGACACGACAGGGGACGCGGTGATCATCTTCGACAACGGCGGCGCCGGTTCAGCCCAGCGCACCCTCACCTTCACGCTGCACAACGCCTACATTTCCGAATACGCAGACGAGATTTCGGAAACCGGCCTTGTGGTCGCCACGGTCACGCTGAAGGGCGAGGGTGACGGGACCGATCACGGCGTGAGCATCGCCGCTTATAACGTCGCTGCGAATTCATACAGCGACAGCGCTTAATCGATCAACCACCAACCCCAGAGGACGGAACAATGGGGCGAATCATATCGCAAATCACAGAGGTCTCGACTGCCGAAATAGAGGCCGGCGGGTTCTCGTGGAGGGTCCGCAAGGTGGCCTCCACCGACATGGCGCGCGTAGGACACGCCAGCCTGATCGTCGCGCAGGCGTTCAAGGGCATCGAGGACGCGCCGACGAACGGAAAGGGAGCGAGTACCCGGAAGGGAAAGAAAACGGCCCCAGAGGACGACTCAGAGCTTCCTACGGACCTATTCGAGCGACTCACCCCGACAGCGCTGCAGAATATGGCTGAATTGAAGCAAGCGGTGATCATGGCCGGCACGGTAGCGGTCGGCCACGAGGACGAGTGGGAGGATGTCGAGATCGTCGCCGATGTGGTCGCCGAGGATGCCGAGAACGGCGTGATCTGGATCGGCAGTTTACCGCCTGGCGTCGAAGATAGGCTCTTCGAGACCATACTGAGCCTTTCGACTGATGAAGGTGCGGCAGTCAACCGATTGGCCGCGTTTCGAAGCGCAGCCGGATCTGCTCCTGCTCCTCGACCTTCTCGGGCAAAGGTACGGAAGGCTGCCAAGTGAACTGTTGGAGCTCGATGCGTGGGAACTCGGGCTTGCTATCGCTTGTGCGCAACAGCGTGAATCGACGTCGGCTCAACTCATGCGCAGACTTAACGCTGAGGGAATGCCTGTATTCCCCGTGGTTGTCCTCATGGGGTGAGTGATGCCGAAAAAACACATCGCTGAGTATGTCGTCACGGTCAAGGACAAGGCGTCTGGAGCATTAAAGGACGTCGGCAAGGCCGCCGAGGGTGCAGACAAAGATGTGAAGGGTCTCTCGGAGGAGGAGAAGAAACTAAGGATCGCGGCGACCGCGACAGCGAAGGCGCTGGCAAAACACGCAGCCGCGACGAACAACGCCGGACAGGCGGCGGATAACGCGAAGCAAAAGACGGGTGCCCTCACCGTGGCGGTCGGGAACCTCGCTGCCGCCACAGCGGTTGCGGCGTTTCAGGTAGCTAAGAAACTACCACTCGGCTTCATCGCTCTGGGTAAGGAAGCGATCAAGGTATCAGCGAAGCTCGAGACGTTCGAGACCCAACTCGGCATCCTCCTGAAGTCAGCCGAGAAGGGTAAGGCGACCGTCCGAGACCTCTTCGAGATTTCAAAGACGACACCGTTCGATGTCGAGAGCCTGGTCGAGGCGGAGACCGTGCTGGAGCGCTTCGGAGCCAACGCCCCGATGTGGCGACAAGGGGTGATGGACCTCGCCGGGATGATGGGCACCGATCTTGTTTACGCCGCGAAGGCTGTGGGTAAGGCAGTCGCCGCGGGTGCTGGAGCGGCGGACGTCCTGCGCGAGCGTGGTATTTCAGCCACGGTCGCCATTGATTCAGGCATGGACTACGCGAAGATGTCTGTCGATGAGTTCCGCCTTGCCCTACACAAGACGCTGACAACGAATGACAAGATCGTCGGTGGTACTAAAAAGCTCGCGAACTCCTATCGCGGCATCATGTCTCAACTCCGCGACCAGTGGATCGGGTTCGCCAGAGAGATCGGTAAGGCCAAGCTATTCGAAGGCGCGAAGCTCATTCTCAAAGAGGTGCTTCGCCTCCTGAAAGCATCAGCCGGTGCGTCCACGTCATGGGCGAAAGTCATCGGGGAATCCCTCGTGGAAGGGCTGTTGCTCGCCCTTGAAATATTCCCGATGATTATGTCGATGGCCGCGCGGCTGGTGATCAGGTTCCACAAGCTACGGGCGGTGGTAAATCTCTGGAAGGGAGGTATCGAGGCGCTCAAGCTGACACTGATTAAAACGCTCCAGGTCGCCCTGGAACTCGCGGCGAAGCTACCCGGTGCCAGTAAGGTCGGTATCGCCGACGCCGCGAAGCGCGCGAAATGGATGACGTTAGATTCCGCCGATCGGCTGAGGGCTCACGCGGCTGAAAACAGAACCATACAAGAGCAGATCAAGGTCCTCGAGGGCGTACAAGAGCAATGGTCAAACACTAGTGCCCGCGTCACCGAGATTCGTGAGAAGCTCGCTAACCTTCCAAAAGAGACCGAGCTAAAGCTGGAGTTGGAAGCCGGGCTGACCAGGCGTGCCCTGCCACAAGAAGAGGAAGAGGAGAAGGGAAAGAAGCCGTCCGCATGGCTGGACGACTCGTTTAAGGAGCTCGCGAAGCAGCAACGTAAAGCGGTCGACCTCCGATCCGACTTCCTTAAGAAGCTCGAGAAAGACGTCGGCAAGGCCCAAGGCGCAACAGAGAAGCTCGGGCGAGGTCTCCGAGACACGAAGAAAGAATCTGACAAGTTCGATCGCGCCCAGCAGAAGCTCATGAAGCAGATGGGGAAGGGCGCAATGATCGCCAAGGATCTCGGCGTGGCAGTCGGCGGACCGGAGATGACCTCTTACTTCGCTTCACTCGAGACTGAGATCAAGCAAATCGAGGCGCTCCGGCTCGAGGCGCTCGAAAAGGAGTTGCAGGAAGCCAAGGCCGTCGATGATGCACTAAAGGAAGGCAAGGCCGCCGATGCCGCCGCTGCCGCCAGTGATGTGCTATCCGCCGCGACCTCTGGACCAGAACAGATGCTCGCCATGGCTGGCCCATGGGGTGCCGCCGCCGCTGGGGCTATCGGCATCGGTAGAGGTGCAGCGCAGGAGCGTGACGCCGTCGTTGAAGAAATGGCTGCAGAGAAGGCCGCCAGCCGTCAGGCTCGACTCGAAGAGGAACGCGCCGCGATGATGGACGCCGGCATGGGCACCGAACAACTCGCCGCGATGGGACTATCCGAAGAGGACATCGCGAAGGCCGGCGAGGTCACCGCCCAAGATATCAAATCCGCAGAAGCCATGGCGCCGGAAGATCAGGAGTTCATCGGCAAGATGGTCTCTGATGCGGTGAAGGGACTGATCGATGGCGCGCAGGCGATCATCCTGGCGCTACCCGACATCATCGTCGAGTTGATACCACCGCTCATCAGCGAGTTCATACCGAAGCTGATCGGCGCGATATTCAAGATGATACCGAAGCTACTCGAGGCGATATTCTATGAAATGCCTATAGCTATCGCCGATGGCGTGGCGGATTGGTGGCGTAAAGCATGGCGCGATATCAAATATGCCTTGAATCCGGCGAACTGGGTTACCGGAAAACAGACCGGCGGGTTCATACCGGCGACCGGGAACTATCTGCTCCACCAAGGTGAGCGCGTGGTGCCGTCATCGAACGCCGCTACCGGCACCGCACGCGCCGGTCTCGCCGCGTTTGCCCCACCGTCTGCTACCGTACACGTCAACGCCGCTGTGGTCGATCAGGATACTATTCCTGCGCTCGGACGGCTCATTAACGAGGAGCTCGGAGAGTTCGGCCGTATGTCATTCCCTGTATTCAACAACGCGTAAGAGACTATGGCGAACCCATACTTCATATATTGGCCCTATGGAGGCATCCAGCGGGTCCAGATCGACATGACCGAACCGATCTCGGACGTTCAACAGCGACCAACCCGCCGCGTTGAAGATTCGATGTCGCTGAACGGTCATCGGGTACGCTCGAACCTCACCGCCGGCCTACAGATCAGGATTACCGATGAGCGATTCACCGATCGAGGGAAATGGCAGGAGCTATCGGGCCTGATCAACCATCTCGAGCAAGGATACCTGTGCGGGTTCGCGGTGGACTTCAACAACGCATACGGGATGGTGCTCGAGTCGATGACCGTCGGATCGGCGACGATACGGGTGGACGCCACCAATTGGTTTCAGGCGTGGACGGCGCCACCAGGTGGGGTCACCAAACAACCCGTGGCCGGCGACGAGATCGTAATTGAAACCGGAGCCTGGAAGGGATGCCGGGAATACTTCACCATCGAGAGCACCGCTATCGTCGGCACCAGCCGAGAGATAGTTCTCGATCGACCCGTCAACTACCGGTTTACGGAAGCGATCGTTAGACACGCCGACTTTTGGCCTTACCTGCAACTCCCGAAGTCGGGGGTAGGTGGAGCGCTGCTGACTCACGACCACCGGATATCGTATACCCTCGATCTTCCGCTGGACGAAATGATCCACCTCAACGAAGTAGTGGTGGGCAACCCCAGCGGGTTCACGCGGATGACGCTCGGACACCAAGGCGCCGATGGATTCTTTGCATCGAACCTAAACGAAGGGACAGGATACGGGGTGAGCGTGCTATCGGATGGAACCGACTCTATGGGAGTAGGTGCTGGCATAGTAGCTACGCGGACGGATTGATGGAATGGCACGGTGGTCAAGCTCATTCATTGATGAACTAAAGACGCTCGAGGCCGGCGGCGGTGAGTACCATCCTCGTTTTCGGTTGATACTCGGCACCCACGCATTCTCAGCCGATAATAGGTGGCATCACTTCGAGTCGACAGAGAACATAATCGTGGCAACGTCCCACTATGGGACCTCGTCTGATATTCCCTTTGTCGATCGAATCTTGAAAGCCGAGATGACTCTCGGAAACTTCTCCATATCGCCGCAGTCAGTAACGCCGCGAACGTGGGTATACGCGGCGCCACAACTACGGGTGGATATCACTCAGGACCTTTCGGTAATCATCGCGAACTACGCCACGCCCGGAGCCCTCTGCGAGTTGCAGGTGAACGTGAACGGCCTCGAGGGCGTACCGCTTACCGGACCAGGCGGCATCACTTTCGGTACAACCGCGCAGGAGTGGTCTACGATCTTCCTCGGCTCATTCCGAAACATGACTTACTCCGGCGGTAAGTGCTCGCTCGTGTGTCGCGGCTTCTATGAGTCGTCGATCGGCCACCCGATGGTAGCGCGCGCCGCCGCCTTGCGGGGATATGACACCGAACGAGACTTTGAGCTCAACGGTTACTATGGGGATTACTTAGGCCTGGCTTCGTGGGCGTGGTTCGCAAATGTCGGCCCGCCGCCACGTTCTGACATCCATACCTCCGGGGTATTAGATGAATTGGAGTTGCGCGAGGACTGGGATGGAACAGCATCTGGGCTGACTCTTCCGGCCGGTGATAATGGCGTGATCATCGATCAGTCGCGTGGGAACTGTATCTGGCTTCGGGGGTTCGCTCAGCGCCGGACGCAATTCGGTCGGTTTGATGGCGTATACGGAACGGCAGCGGATCAGTACAATCCATTCTTCGGTCGCGGTGCGGCGGTGATTACGCCGTTGATACCCGAGGGGTCAGGGTTGGTATCGGAGCCATATTACATCTCCTATGGCGATCCAGACAACGTCGGAACGGATCAGGATCTATCGACCCTCACGCCTACCGCCAGCACCGACACGTGGGTGAGGGACGCCGACGATCGGACGATACACGTAAAGCTCGGGTCGTTCATGGCTACCCCAGCAGGGTCTACGATCAACTCCAGGGTTGTGATCTGCGGCAACCCAGCAATCGAGCTCGCCACGCTGTTGTATAGTCGCTCGGGATGGCGGTGCCCTTGGTGGACGCAGGGCCGCCTATTCAACCAACACGTCCATCTCGATATTATCGCCTGGGCTGAGGAGCAGACCCGAGCCAACATATCGGCCGATGAACTTACTATCCGCAGCCAAACAAAGACCTATTGTGCCGTTGTCGAGGCGCCGGTTGTCAACGGTAAGGCGTTCCTCGATTCGAGCTTCGGCCCTATCGGGGTATTCCCGGTGTTCAAAGCCGGAGGGGTTGGGGTGTCGGTATGCAACGATATCGCGATGACCTTCACATCGATGACGAGTTCAGTCGTTTTCGGCGCCGAGGGACTGGCGGAAAAGCGGATCGGACACGATCAAATCCAAATGCTGAACAAGATAGACTTCCGCGCACCGCAGATGGCGACCACCTATCAGCGCATCGAGTATACCTCTGAGGGTAAAGTCGATGAGGCCGTGGCATCCGTGCGTTGTGATGTCGGCGACGAGGTCAGAGACAGGACCCTTGGCGGCACGGCTTCGGATCCAGAATCACCTATGTATGAGTTCCCTGCAGGCACATACAATACGGTATTCCCGGATCTAATAGCGAACGACTTTAAGCGGCGATGTCAGCCCTGGCTGACCGAGCAATACTGCCAAATAGAACTCACGCTGAAGGGCCTCGAGTACGCGCACCTTGCGCCGGGTGACATCGTATTCATCGAGGTCGAAGGGCACGGGTTCGATTCCGGCAGAACGACAGGCAGCGCCTACTTGTCGCTCGGGATTGGCGACGACTACCCCTGTATGATCATCAGCCACGGGGTGGACTGGATCAAAGGTAACGTGAAAATCGCTGTGTTACGCTGGATCAGCGATGCGGTAGCACTCTAAGGAAGGTCGACTATGGCTATGAGCGAGCAAACACCGACGGAAACGAACGGGCTACCAGTCCAACTCAAGTTCACGACCGACGGCACCGAGAACAAGGCGACCCAGATCAACCTCGGGAGCGTCGACCACGCAACGAAGGTGTCGGTGATCTTCGATACCAACGACGGAAAGGTCGCGTGGGAAACGAGTTCAGACACGATCGCCACGGCGTTCTTTGGATGCGATGCTGACTCTACTTACCAGTGGTCTTTGAACCGAACCAAGCCTGTCTCGGCGATGTATGTGGCGAGCGCCACCGCCACGGTCACCGTCACCGTCACGTTCGAATAGGAGACCGGGGATGCCACTACAAATCCACCGACGTCCGGCAATTAAGACGCTGTCCAACGCCAGCGCCGGCTCGAACCGGGTCCTCATCGCTGGTTCGGCCACCGGAGGGATAACCGGACACTCGAATCTGACGTTCAACGGTTCGGTTCTCGCGGTCACAGGTGCCCTATCCTCCACCACCGTGACGCTCGGTGGGGTCGCCATCACAGCGACCGGGACTGAGATCAACTACATCGACGGCGTCACGAGCGCGATTCAGACCCAGATCGATGCCAAGGGGGCCACGGCTGGTAGTGGCAATATCGTCACGACTGGAGCGCTGAACAGCGGGTCAATCACGAGCGGGTTCGGGTCGATCGACATCGGCAGCAGCACCATCACCACGACGGGTGCCCTGTCGTCGGGTGATATCACCTGCACGGGTGGTGACATCATCTATGGCAACGGGCAGAACGGCACCCTCCAGGTCGCCGATACCGCTCACAACGTCGCGTCGAAGGCGCTCACAATCAGTGCAGGCGCATCCACCGCCGGAACGACGAATGACATAGCAGGCGCGGATCTGACGCTCGAAGGCGGGAAGGGGAAGGGCGAGGGCACGACCGGCCAGATCGTCCTGAAGGTTCCGGTCCCAGAGGGGTCGAGCAACTCAACGGTTCAGTCGCTCGTCACCGTGCAGACCCACAAGGCGACCGGCTCGAGTACGTTCTGGGGCGGTACCGCGGCGCTCGCGAACGATACCGGCGTCGGTGACATCGTGACGTTCGGAGTAGAGGACGCGATCAACTCGCCGCTTGCTGCCGGCCGGCTCTGCTATCTCGATACCGATGGAAAGTGGCAGTATACCGACGCCGATGCCGTCGCTACCGGCGGCACCCAACTCCTCGGCATCGCGCTCGGTGGCGCGGTCAGCGACGGAATCCTGATCCGAGGGTTCTTTAAGCTGAACTCCTATGTCGAGGGGACGTGGAACGAGGGGATCCCTTGCTACGTCTCCGAGGCGGTCAGCGAGATCGACTTCACAGCACCGAACGCCTCAGCGGATTTCGTCAGGGTGGTCGGGTATGGCACGGACACGAGCGGTGTCATCTACTTCAATCCGAGCTCGACGAATATCGTCATCGCATAATGCCGGACATCAGCACCATCGACGGCGTCGCGCACGCGAACATCACCACGGTTAACGGTGTCGCCAAGGCGAACATCGGAACGATCGACGGCGTAACCATGCCGCAGGCGGCGGCGGGCGCAACTCTCTGGTGCGTGGTCGGCGCCGATGGAGCGGTCTCGACTGCGGCGGCGTCGGACCTCGATGACTGGTCATCCTACGTTTCCGCGGCGATGTCCACGAAGGACTACAACTCGGTTGCCTATGGAAAAGATGGATCGGGTAATGGGCTCTGGGTCGCGGTCAACGCGAACGGGAGCAAGGAGATCCGGTATTCATCCGACCCGACGAACACCACGGGGTGGTCGAACATAAACCCTGCCGCCACCATGGTCGGTGTCTCGTGGGGCAATGATGTCTGGGTGGCAGTCGGCGCCAGCGGGAATGTCTACCGCTCGACGACAGGTACCTCGGGATGGAGCCTGCTCGATCTCTCTGGGGTGACCGGATGGGCCAGCGACGTGACGATATACGAAGTGGTCAACGACGGCGCGGGCAAGTGGATGTTCGCGCAGGGGATGAATGTTTTCCTATCCACCGATGACGCTGCGACGTGGACGCGGGTGGTGGACTTCTCCGACAACCTCACCGGATACACCGCCTACACGATGGCGTACACGGATAGCCGGTGGTCGGTATTTATGCGGAAGACGGGGCAGTCGCGGATCATGCACGCCGCCGCCGCTGATACGTCGACCTGGACAGCCGCGACTGCAGCAGGAAGCGCGGCCACCGGGAACGCCCTGATCAACTCCGCCGCACGCAGGATGGCAGCCGCTGCCGGGACGGTGATCATCGCGGCAGCGAACGACATCTCGCGAAGCACGGACGGCGGGCAGGACTGGACGAAAGAGAACAACGTCCTACCCCGTACCGATGTCCGCGATCTTGCGACCGATGGTAACGGCGTATGGCTCGCGGTCTTCGATAGCGGTCGGGTCGCCTACAACACGAACGATGGTACTGGTAACTGGACCGAACAGACAGGCGGACAACTCACGTTCCCAGACTCCGGTAACAACGTCGAGAACCTCGACGCCGTCGCCGCCGATGTATTCCTCCCACTATAGGAGCGGAACAGATGGCAGTCATCTACCTCGACAGACAACACTCTGGGAAACCAGGGCGGAAGGTCGGCGACCGCGGCGCCACAGCGGACCTCGACCGCGACGGAACCTCGGAGGTCCACGAACGAGAGGCATTGCTCACGCCGGTCTACCTCCATCATTGCGAAGTCCGCCTGCTCGAATACGGCCACTCGGTCATCCCCATCTCCGATGGATGGTACTGCGACCGGCACCGACGGGTCAACGAGTACTCTGGCAGTTTCCCGAAGGGCACCAGGCAGGTCTACGTCGCCGCTCACATAAACGCTGGGGGTGGGACGTATGGAGCCATCTTTTATGACTACCGGTCTCGTCGAGGACCGGAGTTGTCAGCGCGGATCGCGAGCGCCCTGCGTTCGATAGCGCCGGAGCTCAGCGATGTCCGCTGCATAGAGTCGAAGCCAGACAATTGGACCCGAAATGCGTTCGCGACCATTGCCGGCGTTGTCCAGCCAGTTGGTCTATGCGTCGAGCCGGCGTTCATCGACGCGCCACAGCACCAGGATCTTCTCGGTTCTCCCGAAGGTCTCCGGTCGATAGGATACGCCATCGCTGATGGTATCAATCACTGGGTGGGGGCACCGTAGCCGAAGCGTCACGTGCCCCGTCGGCTTCGTACTGCTATCCTAAGACCAACACAGAGGTGTCCTATGCTCGAGAAGCTCAAGTCCCGAAAGTTCTGGTTTGCCGTTCTTGGCTCGATTCTTCCCCTTATAGGCGCATATCTCTCTGGAGAGATTCCGGTCGGCGAGGCGCTCCAGCTAAGCACCGCTGCCATCTGTAGCTATTTGTTCGGTCAGTCCTACGTCGACGCCAAGAAATGATTGAATCGCTCGGGTGGATTGTCGCGGCCCTTGTGGCCGTGGGGGTTCTGCTCGTGCAGATCGTCAGGAATACGGGTTCCGGCGACTCGAAGGCCCCTGGAAGCTCGCCCGAAGCCGCGAAGGTTGCCGAGGACCGGCGTAAGGTAGTCGACGCCACAGAGGCGGATATAAAGGGATTGTGGAACGGCCTCGAAAGCGACGACCCCGAAGGTGCGATTGCGGACGCCGCGAACCGCTCGAGGCTGGATAGATGATTGCTCTTGCGCTATTGCTCTCGTCGGCCATTGCTGATGATCTCGTCCGACCGAAAAGGGAAACCCCGGTTGAAGGCGAGTGTGCGAAGGCTTACCCGCTCCGGGTCGGCGAGATACCTCCGGCGGCTCTCGTCGATCCAGAGACGGGCTTCGTTCGATGTTCCGCCATCGCTGAGCCAACGTCATCGCTTGCCTATTTGCTGGCGGTCGAGAAGCACCGAGACGGTATCGAACGACTCTGGGCGCTCGATGTCCGCACCGTGGAGCTCGAACGTGACAGCTATCGGACGCTGTATGTCGATGCGGTCAATCCCCCGTGGTATCAGAAGCCGACCATTCAACGATGGACAGGACGGATCGAGACCCTCGCCGCGGTTGGTATTGTCGGAGGCCTGGTGGTAGCGATAGGGGGTGCGAAATGAAGTGGGATAGCAAGATCATCGTATGGCTTGTCAGCATCGTTTTCGTCGCTGGCGGCATGGTCTACACACTCAACTCGGTGGCCTCGGACGTCGAGAAGCTCTCGGATAGCGTGGTGGAGCACGTCCAATCCGAAGGCCACCCGACCCGAGGCGTGCGCGTCGACTACATCGAGGAACGGCAGCAAGCGATGTCTGAGACGGTCGAGCGACTCGATGCCCGCCAGCAGACCATGATGACGAATCAGTCAGCGATTTGTACGAAGCTCGGAGCCGACTGCAGATGACTCAGAGCTTGTACCGCGCCTTCATGCCGATCGTGGAATAGTAATCTCGGAGCGCCTGACGTAGCGCCACGAGTTCCTCAGTCGTCAGCCGCCGGTCGTCCAGCGCGTCGATATAGGCCTGCGCGGCCCTCGCTATTTGCACCGCCGCGACTTGGTGGAGCGGGTCGCCGGCCTTCGACACGACCGGATGACCGCCTTCGCCGCCTGGATGACTCATGCCCCTTACCCGCGCGTCCGGTAGGATCCGCTTTTCCCAAGCGGCGTGGACGCGCGGGCAGGGGAGATGATAGGATGGGGCACGGGCGTGTTCTCTCCATATCGCTCTTCCGGCGCCACCAAGGATCTGCACCCTTGGTGGCGTTTCCCTTTTAGGACCAGCGAAGGCCCTCGCTATCGACAAGGCGTGCGCCCTTGATCTCACCCTTCGATAGAGCGGATTTCACGGCGGTACGATCGACGGATAGCTTCGTTCGGACCAGCGGCGACTCTCGGTTGCGATGGATGAACGCGTCCTCGTCCTCGATCGCGACCGATCGTGAGACTGAGACTGAGACCGAATAGGTATCGAAGTTCAGCCGGCGGTCATTCTTCCGATCGATAGGCGCGTTCGGCAGCATGATGGCCGCCTTCACGAGCTCCAACGCGCTGGCTTTCAGGGTCGCCTTTCGATTCGAGATCGACTTCTTTCGATCCTGGAGTCGCTTGATCTCGGTCTGTAGGATCTCCTCCTCGGCGCCAAACCTCTGCACGACCGAGCGGATAGCCGCGATCTTATCGTCCGATTCGTCGAGGAAGGCGTCGAGGGCCGCATCGAAGTCATCGTCAGTCTCGCCTCCACTCTCGTTGAGGTCGTGGACGAAGTCGAAGGCTCGTGAAATCAGTTCATAGGTGGATGGTCGGTTTCCCATGTCTCTCCTTGGGGGGTGGTGGATGGCTAAAAGTCGGGGTCAGAACGTGGCGCGTGGATTTGGTTTGCGCGACGCCTCCAACCGTCGGGTGTGCTCGCTTTTAACGAGGGCGCGTTCGTACTCAGTCAGCCATACGAACCCGCGCCACGTCTTGCCCTTGCGATAGGATCGGACATCGCCCACGCCGAGGTCGCGCGCCACTCTCGAATATCCATCGGACGTGTAGAGGTATTCAGTCGCGCCTTCCTTGTCTTTGCGTTTCGATACACGATTCCGGCGGATCTTGCCTTTGACGCTATCGCGGCGACCGCGACAGCCATCTTGACCCCCTGGTTCGGCATCGCCCACAACCGGCGGCGGCGCTGGACGCATAGCGGAATTGGGAACGATGGGGCTCGTTCCATCATCCACCTCGAGTAGCGATTGCTGGCCTACTCCGTTTGTGCCCTTCTCGTGGAGCGCCTCTGGAGCGAGGTCCTTGAGGTAGCGCGATCCGGCCGCAGCGCACACATGGACAAGGTCGAGGACCTCTATGAGTGTTTTTCGTTCCATCATATGCTCCTAAAAGGGTACATCGCTGGTATCGCCGACATCGTCAGCCTCGAAATGCGGTGGGGGTGGGTCGCCGGCATCCTCGGGTACGCTGCCGAAGTAATCTTCGTCCCACGACCCCCACGGCCACCGCCCGTCCTTCCCGCCCGTGCACTGCTTGCTCGAGCACTTCCAGAGCGGCCCACGCCCTCGGTTCGGATCGGTCCGGTTGTCATATACGGTCGACCCGCACGCCGGACATGATGGATCGTCTCCCGATACCATCGACATCACCGTGTCCCTGACGCTGGACGTTTTCGGTTCGCTTGCTGCGGCCGGAGCTCGGTTCGGCGTCCCTCTCGTTGTGCGCGAGTTCGAGCGGTCTCGTGAGTCGTGATCCATGTCCTCGGCGGCATCGACACGCGGCACGAGGAGCAGACCCCGGAGAGCGTAGTTCAGACCGGTCGTCAGGGCCGAAGCGAACGCCTTATCCAGGGGTCGACCCTTCTCCGTGACCACCGGGAAGTCGCGATTCCATTGTCGGCCCTCGCCGGACTGCGCGTGCCGGATGGTAAAGGTCACCCTGACGGCGTGGATGGTATCGGCGAACGTCAGAATCTCGGCGCCGTCCTCGGAGAGAACCAAGCCCTCGTTGAGAAGGGCCGCACGACACGCCTCGATCATCGCTTCCGCCGAGGTGTACTTGTACCCGTGGAACGAGTTGTGCGCGTCCTTCGCTACGTTGTCCAGCGCATCCTGCGCAGCGCGCAGAGCATCATCGAGGGTTTTCGCTTTGGCTGTAGCCATGTCGGATCTCCTGGGGTGCCCCATCGGGCGGTTAAAACGGTTTCTGCTCGACGAACTCGGCGAGGTATTCATCGAAGGCCGCCGCCATCCGGTCGGCGCGGTCCTCGCTCTCGTCATCCACAAATTGCGCGAAGTACTCGTTGAACCTGGATGAAAGCTCCCACTGATAGATAAGCTCTCCAACGGCGAAGTACGGATCCTTGGCCCATCGCCGAAGCAGAACCTGGAAGATCATCGCCCACTTGATAGCGTGGGGCACGCCGTCATCAGCGAGTGATTCGGCCACCCCATCGTTATAGTCGTCAGGATCAAATCGTTCGTTAGGTAGGTTCATGTTCTCTCCGATTCAAATCCTATACTCTCTGCGGGTAGATTGGAAGAGGCGAATATCAGAAAAACCGGTCGGCGATACGTTTCGCTACCACAAAGCTCGCTGATACGATATCATCACCACGGATAAGGAGGTGTACATGAGTGGACGGACACGGACCTTGGGCGATCTCCTCACGACGCTCAGGCATTCGAGAGGGTTCAGCCAAGTCGAACTATCCGGCCGCCTCGGGCACATCCGAGGGATGAGCCAATCGGCGATCTCGCGGATCGAGAACGATGATTACTTTCCTGATGCGGGTCAACTCGAAGCGATCCTTCGGGCGCTCGAGACCACGCAGCGAGACATGACACATGCCCGAGAGCTCGCTATAGCCGCGGTCGTGATCGGGCATCGGCTGGAGGCCGCACCATGATCACATGGAGGCCGGCTCTGGACTTCCACGTACCTGGACAACCGGTGCCGAAGGCGCGACCTCGGTTCGCTCGGACGAAGGGCGGTGGCGTTCGCACGTATACATCGAGCCAGACCGCGGCGTTTGAAACCAAGATCGCCTTATACGCGTCCACGACTCGCTGGCGAGGATACCTCGCGCCGAGCGGGGTGCCGGTCCGGCTGGAGATCGTCGCGGTATTCGAGCGCCCGCAGCGACTCAACAGGAAACGAGATCCTGATGGTCTCGTGCCGCATACGGTCCGGCCGGACATCGACAACGTAGCGAAGTCGGTGCTGGATGGTCTGTCTCGAGCGCCGGCTCGGATTTTCATGGATGATGGACAAGTGCAGGTTCTGCGTATCGAGGCCTTCTATGCTGAGAAGGACCAAGGGCCGCGGACAGAGGTGAAGCTGTTTGTGCCTATGGAGGAGTAGCAGAGGATGGAGAGAAGGTGGCATCCCGCACCCCGGGAGTTGATACGGAAGGCTGGAAAACATCGCCGCTCGAGAGACAACCCGGCTGACGAAGTCGTCGGGTATCTCTGGGTGTGGCATCTATTCGACGAGGGCGAGAAACCGACCCGCCGGGAGTTAGCGCGCGACCTCGGATGGACCGAGCACCGAGCGCGTGGGATGCTCGAAACGGTCCGAGCGTCGTTCACGGAGTGGCGCGTACTTACAGCGACGAACCGCCCAGCCGCCGCCGAGAGTCGCCCGTGGGCCGCCGAGAGTCGCCCACAATATCCTAATAACGGCGGTACGATGAGCGACGAGAGCGCCCACAAGTCGCCACAAGTCGCCCGGGGGTCGCCCCCCACGCGGGCGCGTTTTACAATTACACATACAGAACAAGACAAAGACACAATGACCGCCGCGGTCGCCGGTCGGTTAGAATCGGACCCGTCGGATTCGATGGATCGGAGTCATCCCGATCCAGAGAGTTCCGCCGAGGTATCCGGGGCGCCGGTCCAGTCCGGTCCTCGCCGACGAAAAGCCCCGGCTCCACCCTCTCCAGGCGTGGACCTCGCCGGCCTATGGGAACGCCTCGAAGATATCCGGCTGGCGGTCGAGACCAACGGACGCCGCTCGATACTCGGAGCTCGGCGGAGTGTCCTACGCGCGCGCGTCACCGAGCACGGAGAGGAGGCGCTCGAGTTGGCGTGGCGATGGTGGTGGAACGCAGACACCGATCGGGCGCGTTTCCTGCGCTCCGGGTACCGATACAAGACGTTCTTCCGGCCGGCGAATCTTAGGGAATACGTCGAGTTCGCTCGAGAGTGGAACGAGCAGAAGGCATCCTCGACCACGGACCTATTCGCCCTCGGGCCGGATAGCTTCGACGAGGATGGAAACCTGATAGCCGACGGTATCAACCGATGACGTGGAACATCTGTACCGGCCACGCCCTCGAGGTACTCGCGACCATCGAGCCGGAGACCGTACAGACGTGCGTGACCTCTCCGCCTTACTGGGGGCTCAGATCGTATGACGATCCGGGGCAGGAATGGCCAGAGGTGGCCTATGCCCCAATGCCAGGGCTCTCACCGTTGACCATACCAGCGCAGACAGCGGCCCTCGGTCTCGAGCCTGACCCGTGTGCCTATGTCGGGCATCTGGTCGAGGTGTTCCGGGCTGTGCGCCGGGTGCTGCGGGATGACGGCACGCTCTGGCTCAACATCGGGGATAGCTTCCAAGACAAGGACCTCGCCGGCATCCCGTGGCGCGTGGCCTATGCGATGCAGGCGGACGGGTGGTGCCTGCGATCTGACATCATATGGGCGAAGCCGAACCCCATGCCCGAGAGTGTGACCGACCGACCGACCAAAGCGCACGAGTACCTATTCCTGATGAGCAAGGGGCCGCGGTATTTTTACGATGCGGACGCTATCCGAGAGGCTGACGGTGGAGTCGCATCCGGCAACGGGTTCGCCGGCAGGCAAGGCGGTGAAAGGGATACTGCGATACCCGGCGGAGTGGGTTCGCCGGAACGCTTCCAGCCGGGTGCGGGCCGCAACGCTCGGAGCGTATGGACGATCACGACCCGACCCTATCCGTCGGCCCACTTCGCCACCTTCCCACCCGACCTTCCTGAGCGATGCATCAAGGCGGCGAGTCGGCCGGGCGATCTCGTCCTCGACCCGTTCTCAGGAGCCGGCACCACCGGGGTGGTAGCACGCCGGATGCAGCGGTCTTACATCGGAGTTGAGCAGTCCGAGAAGTACGCGGAAATGAGCAGGCGACGGATCGACGCGGACGCGCCGTTATTCAATCGTGGGGATGGATGAGGATTGGCTCACTCTTCTCCGGTATCGGCGGTCTGGAGCTCGGTCTCGAGTGGGCGATACCGAACGCTCACACGGTTTTCCAAGTAGAAAGCAACCCGTTCGCGCGATCGGTACTCGCGCGTCATTGGCCCACAGTGAGGAGATTCGAAGATGTCAGAGAAGTCGGAGCCCACAACCTCCCCGCCTGCGACCTCCTCTGCGGAGGTTTCCCATGCCAAGACATCAGCGTTGCAGGAACCGGTGCCGGCCTGGACGGCGACCGCTCCGGACTATGGTTTGAATATGCGAGAATCATTCGCGATCTTCATCCCCGCTACATCGTTGTGGAGAACGTCACAGCGCTTCTTGCTCGGGGGATGGGTCGAGTGGTCGGAGACTTGGCCGCGAGCGGGTATGACTGTGTCTGGGACTGCGTACCCGCTTCGGCCATCGGCGCACCTCACAGGCGAGACCGCATTTTCATCATCGGGTGGCGAAACATGGCCCACCCCCACCGCACGGGACTACAAGGACGGTTCAGCCAATGCCTGCAAGAATGTACCGGCGAACGGACTGCTGGGCAGGGAGGTACACGCGCGCGAAAACTACCAGACTACTGGCGCGTTGAACCCGACGTGGGTCGAGTGGCTTCAGGGGTTCCCTCTCGGGTGGACCGACTTAGATGTCTCGGGAACGCCGTAGTGCCGCAGGTCGCAGAGGTGATAGGTCGAGTGGTCGCCGCAATCGATAGCGGCGTCGAGGAGGAGTGATGGCAGGATTGGCGTCGACACGAAGCGCGCTATCGGTACTTGCGAGCAACTACGGAAAGCCTCGAGAGTGGGCGAAGGAGAACGAGAACCTCTGGATGCGGAATCTCTCCGACGTATCGGATGCGGATCTGCTTCGAGCGGTCGAGACGTGGTGCCGGTCGCAGTCACGTCTGCCGAATCTCGCGCGGCTACGGGCATCGATCGAGGCAATGCCAGCGCGTCGAGCTCCGGTGGACCCGCCTGGATGTCCGGCGTGCGACGGTACCGGTCACCGAGAGGTCGCGCGGTGGTACGAAACCAAAGACATGATTCGCGCCGAGACCCGGCTGGCGGCTTGCGACTGCCCCAGCGGCGATAGGTTCGCGGCGGGCGCCTTCGTCCCATGGATGGATGTAGTAAAATCCTGGCGCAATCTACCAGATACCGTTCGGGTATTTCACGGAACCGCCGGAAAACCCCACCTGCAGACCGACCAACGGATGACCCCGGATGAGTTGGCAGAGTGGAAGGCTCGCGCCACGACCGGTAAGGCATCCTCCAAAGGGTGGAAGCACATCACCGGTCGATAGGATCAGCTTTCGAGCAGGGCTGCGAGATAGTCAGCCAGCCCCATAGAGCCCTCGTCTGCTCTTTTCTGGAGGGCTTCCCGTTCCGCCGCAATCCAGGCCGGCGTGGTCTCGTCGGCCCACACCGCGGGTCCGAGGATACGGTGCGCGAAGTCTGACCCGGACATCCCTGCGGATTCAGCCTTCGATGTGAACGCCGCCTTCTGATCCGAAGTCACGTATACCTTGATGAAGTCCTTTCGGATCAGCGCCTTCGGCTTCGGCGGTCGTCCTATCCTCGGTGCGGCCTGTTCGTCTTTCATGATTGCTCCGTTGTCTGGCTGTTGAAAAAATCCTGATAGGTATCGAGCTCCGAGGCCCACTCGGCGAGGCGCTCCTGCACGGTTCGGGCGTTCGGCCCTGGTCTCTCGTCGCCGATGTATAGGCCGTGCCCGTCTCCGACGTCGTTGATGAATCCGATGAGGTCTCGCAGCAGGGCTGCCTTTTCGTTCGGGGTCATCACTCACCTCCCGTGGGCAGCTTCCGCTTCCGTGCGTTGCAGGTGCGGCAGACCTTCATGTCATCGGGGAACGGTGGCAGGTCCCAGTCCGTCACCTCTTGCTCTGTGCTCCAAAACTCGTGGTCGTCCTCATCCTGAACATGAACCCCGCAGAGCGTCCGCCACTCGTTGGTGTATGGCGGATGTTGGGGTATGACATGCAGGTTCTCGCCCAACATCTGACTACGGGTCATTCGTGTCCGCCTCGCTGCCTGATACCCAGTGGGCAGCTTGCCCTTCCAGTCAATCCAGGTGGCCATCACTCGCCTCCTTCAGAGCCAATCTGATGGACTACCCGGTGGGCCTCAGCCCAAGCGTCTGCCGAGTCGGACGGACACTGTGGGTCCTCGAGGAGACTGACCAACGCTGCGAAGAGCTCGGGCGCAGCCGCCATGAGGCGAGCGTTCTGTTCCGCTGGTAGGGCGACCCGGTCGAGAACCTCGGTTGCGTTGACGGCTATCGACGTTCCGAATGCACGACCGATCACTTGTTTGTTCGCGTCCTTGATGCAGAAGCCGTCTCTGCCGTTGGTGATTGTCCAAGGGCCTGGATTGGTGGGGGTGGTCATCGTTCTCTCCAGCGATGGGTTGGGTTGAAAAAATCCTGATGGGTTTCGGATGCGGTCAGGCCGGCCGCTCCATGGCCGCCACCTCGAGGTAGTCAGCGTGGCGCCTGCCCACGCTATGGGCCAAAGAGTCGACTGAGCGATTGTATGCGTGCTTCATGTCACCCCGGTCATAGCAGGCCTGAGCATCAGTCAGGCATAGCGTTGAGTTGCTATCCGTCGCGTGTTTCGCGGCGATGGCCATCGCATAGGCTGTTGCGATCTGCGTCTTGATCTGGTCGGTGGTCATGGTTCTCTCCTTGAAAAATCCTGATTGGTTAGTTTCCGCCGGCCGGCGCCGGTTCGACATCGCGACCGTCGGTGATCGAGACGGGTATGGTCACGACCTCACCGGTCCAGGTTTTGGCTACCCGCACCGAACCCCAGTACAATCCTTCCTGATCGATGATCTCGATGAACGCACCGGGGACGAGGTACCGACCATCCAGGCATTCGCGCGCTGCGATGAATTCTTGTGGGGTCAGGGTCGTGAAGTTGATGCGGTTCATGTTTCTCTCCTTGTACCATAACATAGGACCAGAAAACGGGATGGGAAGCTATTGCTGGGACCAGTACGCGATTCTTTCGCAGTACCCAGCGAGGCGCTTCCGGTCGGCATCGGTCGGCGGTCGTCCGGCGACGTAGGACGTGAGGAGTTCGCCGAGACCGGCCACGCTGACGTCGCCCGGCAGGGTCTCCATCGTATTCCAGGCCCACCGCAGCGCGTAGCCATACGCTGCCCCCGATGGATCTTCGAGGTCTATCCTGAGCCAACCTCGAGGCGCGCGCGCGACGGTCGGTGCGCTACGCTGTCCGACCCAGAGCACCTCGACGTCACCGTCGCCTCTCATGGTCTTGACGTATCCGATCGTCTGGTCGGCGTAGTGCTGGATGCGCACCCCGACAACGAGCGGCACCGAGTCGGGCATGAGCCACATCCAGTCGGGTGGCTGGTCCGATACCGAGTAGTGCGGACCGGTCGACCCGCACCCGCGGCACCGCCCTTCGGACAGGATGAAGGACCCGCGGCATTCATCGCAGACGTGGACGAGCGATAGTTCCTGAACCGTCATCGACGACTCCGATAGGCAAAATCCTGACGCAAAACGTCATCGAGGAGCTCGGCACAATGCCATCTGAACTCGGTCGGGTAGTTCTGACCGCCCGTATAGGACCAGCCATAGAGGCCGTCCTGTCCTACCTCCAGCGTCAGCCTGCGTCCGCGGGTGTAGTCGACGAGGTCGTCAGCGGTGATACCGGCGGCGAGGGCGTGATCGCTCGCTGGATGGTAGAGGCGTTTGAATCGGTTGAGGTCTCGAGTGACCCCAGCGCGGTCGCGCCAGAGGGCTCGACGGGATTCCATCCACGCCTCGCCGCCTGCGTATGGCATGAGGTAGTCACCCGCTCGGATACCGGGACGTTCGTGGGCGAAGTCCCAGAGGGCTTCCAGGATTTGGCAGACGGTCGGGGTGGTGGTCATCGTTCTCTCCTCGATGGGTGGTGAAAAAATCCTGATGGGGTTCGGGCTACGCTCTGGGCTCGCGGTCGTCTTGTGCGTTCCATGCGTCGAGGCACTCGGTGTCGTCCTCACCGTCATCCTCGCTGTTGAGTTCGGTCACGTCCCAGCACCAACCGTCTCCGATGGTGTACAGGGCCATGGTGGGTATGCCGTTGCGCTCGCGGGTCTCTCGCTCCACCACGCCAGACCAGTCATCCTCAGTGAAGGTCACGGTGCCGGCCTTCTCGTCGATCTCGATCCGCGCGTCGGCGTGCATCTCGTCCATCCAGTCAGCGATCTCTCGGACCGATTCGATCGGGAACATCGGGCAGGCCCATCCATTCCAGCGATGGCCACAGTGGTAGCCGACGAACTCGCGATCATTGTCGCAGATGTAGAAGATCGCCTTGCGCCAGCGGGGCCCAAGCTCGGGCACGGGTTCCGGCGTGGGGCGGGGTTGCCCTCGACCGAGGAGTCCGCAAACGTGGTCCGTGTCGACGTGGAACCATGCCGAGAGGCCGGCGCTGAACCAGACCGCCTTGCCGCAACTCGGGCACGGGTCGCCGTCCTCGGTCAACTCGCGCCTGATGATGTCCTCGTCCTCTCGGTTATTTTTTGGCGTGGGGTCGGTGGTCATGTTTCTCTCCTTGTATCTCTTACTTAGTCCCGGATAACGATGGGGGAAGGCTTTACTTGATTGGTTCTCTGACGGCGTGCGGGTCCAGCGCGCGCGCGTACTCTTTCGACTCAGGCGACATGGATGAGGCTGGCACGTAGCATTCTGGGCATAGGAACTCGTCGGTGCCGTCGGGTCGGGTGTTGCCACAGTGCTCCTCGACCGATACCGAACACCCGCATTCCTCGCACCAGCCGGTCACCCCGGAGACCTCGACCTCGAGGTGGACCTCCTTCCGGGCGCAGTCCACGCAGAGCACGCGGTGGATTCCGTGGTCGTGATCGACGACATCGAACCCCATGATCGGGCCCTCTCCGCATCGGTTGCACGATGTTGGTGGACCGTTCTCTCGGTGGGTGGCGGTTGTCATGTTTCTCTCCTTGCTGTGTCTAATGTAGTCCCGGATAACGGGATTGGAAGGGGACAAGGCCAGATTTGTTTAGGGGGCTGTCCGCCACGGACCGTACGGCGTGCCGTTCAGATCGCAGTCGCGATATCGCCCGGTCTCTCCAGCGCCATCGCACCCGCGACAGGTGGCGGCTTGGTCTCCGCATCCGGCGTACCAGATATGACCGCGGCCTTCGCAATCCTTGCATGGTGAGACGCGCCACAGTTTGCGTCCGAGGAGCGGGTCGGAGGTCTTGATCTCATAGGTGAGTGCGGACATGTTTCTCTCCGTTGAAAAATCCTGATACGATCGGAGCTCTGCGTTCGAGACACGGTCCAGGTCTGACGCTGCAGGGGGGGGTGGGGTCAGTCCCGGATGACTATCCATCCGGCGGCGCCGCGGGTCGGGTCCGAGACCTCGACGACCTCGCCGTGGTCGGAAGCGATACCGAGGGCGATGTCGAGACGCCAAGGGCCGTGGGATCCGCAGTAGGACACCGAGACACGGGTGATCTCAGGATTGCGAACGATATCGCGACCTCGGCGGAGTCGAAGGACGCGGTAGAGTCGTGCGTCGAGGGTAGCGCGCTTCTCATCCGAGTAGACCTCGATCCAGATAGTCGGAAATCGAACGCCCTCGGGGTCGACCTCGACTATCGAGCCGATCGACAGAGCGATAGCGGTAGCCTCGATTATCGGCAGGTCGATGGCGTATGTGTTCCGAAGATCGCGTCCGAAGGCCCAGTCGCCTGCCGAATCGGTATAGGCGGTTCGGACTGAGTAGAGGACGGGTGCGTTGGGTAGGCTCGACATGTTTCTCTCCTTGTATGACTAAGGTAGTCCCGGATTAGGCGACGGGAAGGGGCAATTCAGTCGGCGTACGTGCCGGCGAGGCGCAGGTTATCGAGGGCTCGACGTACGATCGCGCCTTCGCTTTGTCCGGCGGTACCGAGGACTATGTCGAGGTAGTCATCGACCTCGTCGACGATATCGGCGATCGGCGCGTCCGGAGAGACGCCGGCTGCGGATAGGTGGGCGTGGAGGTCTCGGATCAGGATACCGGTACGTGGGTCACGTTGTGGGCGGCGGACGGTAGACATAGCAATCCTGGGTTTTGGTTTGAAAAAATCCTGATACGATCGGAGCTCTGAGGACGCCTGCCAATCAGTTGTGCTTCCACGGTCGTCCAGCGGCGTCCTCAACCTCCAGCGTTTCGTCGCCGATGATGTCTCGGACCCGCTCGACCTCGTCGGCCCATACCGCGACAATCTCGCCGATCCGGAGGATGTCCGCGACGGCGTCACCGACTCTCGGATGCCCGACCGGGGGAAGGTCGTCGAGGCTATAGGGGACGTCGATCGCGCCAGCTACGGGACCGCCGGTAATCCGGTCGAGGACCCGCGCGACCTCGTCATGAGATTCCGCATCGACGTAGACTCGGAGGCCGGTCGTCGGGTCCGTCCATCCGATCCGCGCGCCGTATAGATCGCGCTCGGTATCGCGGCGGCTACGCTCGGTTCGGAGGTCGGATAGGGTAGCGGATAGTTTGCGGCGCGACATGGGAATCCTGGATTTGGGTTTGGGAAAAATCCTGATACGATTTGGAGGTCGTCGGGTCTTAGTCGAGGCCGTAGTGCCGGCGGTACCCTCGCCTCATGCGGTCCTCGTCGCGGCGGTCGGTCGCCCTCTCGGCGGCGGTCGGGACGAAGGTACGTCGGGCAAGTTCCGCGGCGGCGTCCTCGACGATTCGGGTGAGCCATGCTCGGTCGACCCCTTGCGCGACCGCGGCGTCGATGTCTCGGGCGACCTCTCGTCGGAGGAAGGTGATCCGGTCTCGGTTGCGGCGACGGGCGGAGGTCATGATCTCTCCGAGAAGTACGCGAGGCTTTCGACGATTTCGTCGAGCGCGTTGTGGATCGCGTCCTCGACGGCCTCCGGAAGCGCCTCGGAGATTCCGAGGAGACGGTTCTGGCTCGTGTACGATTTGAATCTCGGCGAGGTCGGATTCTGCCGCCAGTCGAGGTACGCCTCGATCGCCGCGTAGATTTCCTCTCGGGTCGGCGGTCCGGCCTTGGGCGGGTTGGTACGATAGGCGGGTCGGCGGAGTAGTCGAGACATGAGAATCCTGGATTTGGGTTTGGGAAAAATCCTGATACGATCGCCCCTTAGACCGGGGAGGTGACGATTTCCTCCGAGTAGACCTCGATGACGAGGAGGCCGGCATACTTGGGATCGTAGGATCGGCCGTCATGCCACTCGGCGAGGTCGCCGGCGCTCGTCGGCCGACCGTAGGCCGCCTCAAATCGATCGGCGAGGTCGGCGAGGGAGACGTCGAGGGCGACTAGGTAGTCGTACCCCATTCCGCCGACTCCGGGAGGGAGAGGACCGTACGCTTCGAGGACGAAGATCGGGAGGTCGGTATAGGGGCTCGGGTCCATTTCGAGACCCTCCTCGGCGACGAAGATGCCATCGTCGATGCAGATGTCTCGGGCTCTCGAGAAAGCGGCTTGTTGGGCGGTCGTCATGGTTGCTCCGTTTGGGTTTGAAAAAATCCTGATACGATTCGAGGTCGGCGCGCGCGCTACCGTACGGGGATGGCGGTCCGGACGATGAGCGCGATACCGAGAGATACCGAGAGGGCCGAGAGGGCGCTCGCCGCGGCTCCTATCGTTAGGGCGAGGATGCCGATCGCGAGGGCGATATCGAGGGCGCTATAGAGGGCGCGACGGATTGCGCGGGAGGATTTTCTCGAGGTCGTCATGCTATCTATCTCCTTACTCTACTAAAGTAGTCCCGGAATAGTCGACGGGAAGAGGCAAAACCGACTTTCGGCGACCTCGACCGATCGTCCTCGGTCCTCCGATCCGACGGCGCGACCTCGACCGATCGTCGCGACCTCGACGCCCGACTACCGAGGGACCGCCCGACCTCCGACCCGCCCGAAACCCAAATCCAGGATTCTCATTTCGACCGCCCGACTCGACCTCGCCCGACCTCCGAGGACCTCGCCGACTCGACCTCGCCGACTCGCCCGATCTCGACCTCGTCCCGAGACCCGCCCGATCTCGACCGCGACCCCTCGACCTCGACGCCCGAGTACCGATCCGACGGGGTACCGAGGAGACCGCTACCCGCTACCGAGGAGACCGCCCGGTCGTCCTACCGAGCCCTACCGATTTGACCGAGGGGAGATAG
>VTLG01012253.1_pt1 | contig 37769 bp, 46 predicted proteins | sample 4694571 | NCBI WGS metagenome assembly VTLG01 (sample SAMN12604809, study PRJNA352737) | marine metagenome | biome: ENVO:00000447; feature: ENVO:00000209|ENVO:00000569|ENVO:01000036; material: ENVO:00002151; isolation source: viral sequences binned using virsorter ...
CGGGACTAGCTGCACGCGAGCTCTTTCTCGGCATACAAGAAGCAGCTAACATAGCGAGAGAAAATAATATGGAGAGGGCATTCGCTATTGCCCCAACAGCATCGTGTTCTTACAGAAGTAGAGACCTTAAAGGTAATACATGTACACCAGAAATAGCACCACCTATCGGACGAACAGTTGATAGAGATTCAGGTGAGTTTGGTGTGGAAACTGTAAGCTACGGTGAGGTAGAGATCGCATCCGAAGTGGGATGGGATAATTATAAGAAAGTGGCAGATCAGATAATGATCATGCTTGACAGAACAGGTTTGCTTCATGGCTACAGCTTCAATTCTTGGAGCGACATGGTGACTTACGATGAAGCATTTATAGAAGAGTGGTTGCAATCACCACAGACTTCACTTTATTATTCTTTACAAGTAATGGGAGACACTCAAGATAAGTCTGATGCTTACGCAGCATTAGGTGATACTGAAGTCGAAGAGTACTTGACAGATATATTTAGTGCAGTACCAGACCCTGACTTTGTTCCTGATGAGAACTATAAGGTAGGATGCGACTGTGAGCAGTAGCTTTATAGATAAGTGTCTTTATACAGTTGACCCACACATACCTAAACCATTTATTGAAGAGATGTATAACTGTGCGAAATCATTGTCGTACATCCCTACAGGTAACGATGTAAGTTATAGAAATAACATGGTTCATTGGTTGACGTGGGACCATTGGATAGCAGGCATCATGCACAACATATTTATTAGTGCTAATAATGATTACTTTGGGTATGATTTAGATCATTTTGATTCTGGAATACAAGTGACCAACTATGAGGAAGGTCAGTTCTATGGATTCCATAACGATATGATTGATGGCGGTAGGTATAAGACAAGAAAATTATCTATGTCTTTATGTCTTACAGATGATTATGAAGGTGGAGAGCTAGAACTATATAACGCATCAGATCTTGAACCGATCTCATTGAAATTAAAAGCAGGGGAAATTGCTATCTTCCCATCATGGGTAGTACACAGAGTAAAACCAGTTACCAAGGGCAGGCGTGTAAGCTTAGTCGCTTGGATGAACGGACCACTTTTTAAATAATAATGAACCCCTACTTAAAATTACTGTCCAGAAAAAGAACTTGGACACCCGTACAAACATCTAAAGGAAAGTTAAAAGAAGGTGCAGAAGAAACCATCTACCGTGCTCTTGCAATACGCCATATGGAGTTACCAGTTGGCGAGTTCATTACAGACGCACTTGATAAGGAAGTTCCCGACTCTGCGAGAGCACTTCTAGAGTCGAACGTCAAAGACGAGATCAAACATGACCTTGCACTTGGCTATATCACCAACGCACTAGGCGTCGATGAAAAAGCTGAAGCCGAAGCATTACGCTTACGTGCAGCGTGGGAAGAACATCCAGACCACACCATATTAAAAGCATTAGTAGCTGAGAGAGCAATCTTCTTTGTGCTACTACCTTTCTTCAGATTCTGTGGTGACGCAGGATTAAGAACAGTATCAGCAGATATATCTAGAGACGAGCAAGTCCATGTGGCAGCTAACTCTCTTGTCTGTAGAGAACTAGGTCTTACACCTAGCAGATCATTAGACAAGCTAAGAAAGGCAACAATTAACTGGGTAATGCAACCTTTAAAGCAGAACCCCGATAGATTTTTGGACAAAAAATTTTGGCTCGATGCGAGTGATCGCCTTATGTATGAAGGTAAAGCTCCCGAGTTTTCTCAGACCAAGGCAGCAAGAATGCCTGCATTTTTTGAACATGCAAACCAAAATCTCCCTCAATACTCTTAAGCTTCACAATCAACGCTTAGACGAACTGGTTACGAGACTTGAAGAGAACTTTGGATGGAAACCTATCCATCCTAAGGAAGATGTACAAACAATAATGTACAGAGCTGGACAAGCCAGCGTTATTGACTATATAAAATCCATAATGGACGAGGAAATTTAAACATGTGTATTTTCGGAAGTCGTCGTGCTCCTGCACCGACCCCACTACCCCCACCACCTCCACCACCATTGCCACCAGCACCTACTACTCCGCCACCTGACGCAGTAAACCAAGACATCAACCCTCAAGTTGAAACAGATCTTGACGAGACAGGTAATAAGACACAGAGTCAGCAGGCTATGGGTACTAATCAACTTCGTATTGAGAAAGACCCACCAATAAATAATGGTTCACCACTCACACCCGGGAGCGGAGGACTTAACTAATGTTGGCACGTGAAAGATACAATCAACTTGTAAAAGATCGACGACAATTCCTAGACACCGCAGTTGAATGTAGTAAACTCACGTTACCTTATTTAATTCAAGACGATACAACTTCACGTCCAGTACATGAAACTCTAGAAGTACCTTGGCAGAGTGTCGGCAGTAAATGTGTTGTGACTTTGGCAGCAAAGCTAATGCTCGCAACACTACCACCGCAGACTACCTTCTTTAAGTTACAAGTTAGAGACGACAAGCTGGGTGAAGAATTACCTCCAGAGACTAAATCAGAATTGGATCTCTCTTTCTCTAAGTTAGAGAGAACCATTATGGAATACGTTGCTGCATCAAATGACAGAGTTGTTATACACCAAGCACTTAAACATTTAATTGTTGGTGGTAACGCTCTGCTTTTCATGGGCAAGGATGGCATGAAGAGCTATCCTCTCAACAGGTACGTGGTTGAAAGAGACGGAAATGGTAACGTCCTAGAAATAGTTACAAAGGAATTGATAAACAAGGATGTTCTCGGCTTTGATCTACCAGAGAAAGTCCCGAACACCGGAGTCGATGAAACCGGAAGTACCAATCTCGAAGAAGTCGAAGTTTACACGTGCGTGAAACTAGAAAACGGCAGATGGAAGTGGTACCAAGAAGTCAACGACATGATAATCGAAGGCTCATACAGTTCAGCACCTAAGAACGCAAGCCCTTGGCTCGTGCTCACCTTTAATTCGGTGGACGGAGAACAGTATGGTCGTGGCAGAGTAGAAGAGTTCCTTGGTGATCTCAAATCTCTCGAAGGATTATCGCAAGCATTAGTGGAAGGCGCAGCAGCAGCAGCGAAGGTAATCTTCCTAGTTAGCCCAAGCTCAACCACTAAACCCCAGACTATAGCTAAGGCTGGGAACGGAGCTATCGTCCAAGGACGTGCAGAAGACGTCCAAGTAGTTCAGGTAGGAAAGACAGCAGATTTTTCTACAGCAGCTCAGATGGCTCAAGGTATAGAGAAAAGATTACTAGAAGCATTCTTAGTTATGAACGTAAGGAATGCAGAGAGGGTAACAGCAGAGGAAGTACGTCTTACTCAGTTAGAACTAGAACAATCTTTGGGTGGAATATTCTCATTGATTACTACACAGTTCTTACTACCTTATCTAAATAGAATCTTATTAGTTCTACAAAGAAGTAATGATATACCTAAGCTACCTAAAGATTTAGTTAGACCTACCATCGTGGCAGGAATTAACGCACTAGGTAGAGGACAAGACAGAGAAGCATTAACTATGTTCGTTGGAACTATAGCTCAAACTCTGGGACCAGAAGCTTTAATGAAATACATAAACCCACTAGAAGCAATCAAGAGATTGGCTGCTGCACAAGGTATAGATGTATTGAATCTAGTTAAGACTGAGGAACAGATGGCTCAAGAACAACAACAAGCAATGCAAGCTCAGCAACAACAAACACTACTTGAACAGGCTGGTCAGTTTGCTAACTCTAAGATGGTTGACGGGCAGAACATGCAAGACGTAGCCGGAGCTATGCAGGGACAGACTGGACAAGAAGCACCACCACCAGAAGGTTAATGGCAGAAACATTTACAAGCGATAATACTCCAGACGCAGAGGTTCTTACTTCTGATGGCGAAGTTAATCTTAGCCCAGAAGAACAAGACTCTCTGCAAGTCGGGGAGAAAATGGTAGCCGAACAAGAAGGGTTACTAGCAGGAAAATATAAAAGTGCAGAAGATTTAGAAGCTGCATACCTATCACTACAAAAAAAACTTGGAGAAAATGATGGCGTACAAGAAGGGCAAGAAGCCGAAGAAGTAAAGGCTGAAGAAACTAAAGAGGAAGAGAAGCCAGCAGAGACTACTCCCGCTATGGCTTTAATCACCGAAGCTTCAGATGAGTACTACAAAAACGATGGCGTGCTATCAGAGAAAACGATAGAAAAATTCTCTAGCATGAGCAGTTCGGATTTAGTTAATGCTTACATCGAAGCACAAAAACAAAATCCACAGCTTAATGCGAACCAAGCTCCCGCTAGTTTATCCGATGCAGATGTGAACCAAGTTCAGAATGCAGCCGGTGGTTTAGCAGAGTACAACAAAGTTATAGATTGGGCTGGTTCAAACCTAGACAACAAAAGCATACAAGCTTTTGATTCAGTTGTAGATACAGGAAATATTGCTGCAATTAATATTGCATTCCAAGGACTTAAATCAAAATACATAGAAGCAAATGGCTATGAAGGCAGAATGCTTACTGGTAAAGCTCCAAAGAAACAAGGCGATGTGTATAGATCACAAGCTGAACTCGTAGCTGCTATGTCAGACCCAAGATATGATAATGACCCAGCCTATAGAGCTGACGTCATTGAAAAATTATCACAAAGTGACGTTACATTCTAATGGCTACAACATACAGAGAGGACGGTAGTAAGAAGACCACAAAAAATGAAGGTCCCTGCCCCTCTGGATTTTTTAGAAATCCAAAAACAGGTAAGTGTGAACAAGCTGGAGTCGGACCGGAGTACAGACCATGAGTAAGAAAACTCTTTGGCAGGATATGTTAAAGATCAAACCTACTATCAAACTTCAGACAGCTTATAAAAACTACCGCATCGGTGGTGGTGAAAAATCTTTTGAAGAATGGAAAAAATCACGATGAAGACTAGAGACTTAGACACATTACTTTATAACGAATACCCTTACGAACCACCAATACAGGTTCTTCCAAAACAAAAACTAATGACACCCGAAGCAGAAAGATTTAATGGCTGGGCAGCAATGCTTGGCTTCGTAGCAGCTCTAGGAGCCTACGTAACAACTGGACAAATCATACCCGGAATATTTTAATGGCAGCAATCTCACTAACAAGAGAAGGCACAAGTAATTGGCAAAGATTTTGTGAGTGGGTAACAAGTACACAGAACCGTCTCTATGTGGGATGGTTCGGTGTCCTTATGATACCTTGCTTACTAGCAGCCACTACATGTTTTATACTCGCCTTTATCGCAGCACCGCCTGTAGATATAGATGGCATACGTGAGCCAGTTTCCGGCTCGTTAATATACGGAAACAATATTATATCTGGAGCAGTAGTCCCTAGCTCCAACGCAATAGGATTGCACTTTTACCCGATCTGGGAAGCTGGCACTTTGGACGAGTGGTTATATAACGGCGGACCATATCAGCTCATAGTCTTTCACTTCTTAATAGGAGTACTTGCATATGCAGGAAGACAATGGGAACTCTCATACAGATTAGGTATGAGACCTTGGATATTTGTTGCTTACACAGCACCAGTATCAGCAGCATTAGCTGTATTTTTAGTTTATCCATTCGGTCAGGGTAGCTTCTCTGATGGGATGCCTTTAGGAATAAGTGGAACATTCAACTTTATGTTTGTCTTCCAAGCGGAACACAACATCCTTATGCACCCCTTTCATATGCTCGGAGTTGCGGGTGTGTTTGGCGGTGCTTTGTTTGCTGCTATGCACGGAAGCCTTGTTACTTCCTCAATCATTCGGGAGACCACGGAAACTGAATCACAGAACTACGGCTATAAGTTTGGTCAGGAAGGCGAGACTTATAACATAGTTGCTGCACATGGTTATTTCGGCAGACTTATATTTCAATATGCTTCTTTCAATAATTCTCGTAGTTTACATTTCTTTCTTGGTACTTTCCCCGTGGTTGGCATATGGCTTACCTCCATGGGAATCTGCACTATGGCTTTCAACCTTAATGGTTTCAACTTTAATCAGTCAGTCGTAGATGTTAATGGAAAGATTATTCCTACATGGGCTGACGTATTGAACAGAGCTAACCTTGGCTTTGAAGTAATGCACGAAAGAAACGCACATAATTTCCCACTTGATTTAGCAGCAGTTGAATCACACGTGGCACTAACCGCACCATCCATAGGCTAATGAAACAACCCCACCTAGATTTATTATTTCCAACACCAATATTACAGTTAGAGATTAACAGGCACAAAGAGTATAAAGAAAAGTTTGTACCACTTCTCATGGAGAAGATGAAAGATAATCCAGCAAACCAACTTCAATGGAATGGCATTGATAATTGCTGGAGTGCCACTCATGACTTACTTGGAGATGATTTATCACCAATAGATGAACAGTTCGAGGGTGCTGTAAGAGGCTTTATAGGATACTGTAAAGGATTTGATTTTTACACAGGAAAGGTAGACTACCAAGGCTGGTGGAATGTATATAACCAACATGCTTATATGGAAATACATGACCATGCCGAGTGTGCCGTATCTGGTATTTATTATTTACAGTTAGATCTCAATAAAGATTATCCAGCAGGATTCATGAATCCATGTTCACAGTTGATTGAGAGGTGGAGTTCTAATAACAATATGGGTGATAGAAACTCTGTATTTATGAGTCATACTCATCCAAATTATTTAGATCATAAAGAGGGAGTACTTGTATTATTCCCTCCTCATCTACAACATTTTGTACGGAGTTCTAAAACTAAAGACCCACACTACCGTATATCCTATGCCTTCAATGTCACAATATAAACTTTGTGCAGAGATTACTTGGGAGGATGTGATGGATAAATTAAATCAAGAACTACAAACAGGTAGTGCTAAGTGTATGCGTCACACATATTATCTAGGCAATAGCTATAGACCTAATACTATTCAGAGAGCTTTCGATGAAGTAATAGGAAATAGTCCTTTGACATTAGGTGATAATGAGATGCACTTATTTATTTCATTCACTCCTAGCGCACAAGTGTTTGGAAAGCATAGAGATAACGACGACGTGTTTCTCGTACAGGCTATAGGTAAGATGATCTACGAACTAGACAGAGAATATGTTCTGAGTCCGGGAGATTCATTATTCGTACCTATGGGTACATACCACACGCCTAAGGTAATTGAACCTAGGGTCACATTAAGTTTCGCATGAAACATCAATCAGACAAAATGAAAGCAAGTATCACCGGCTATGGCTTTTTGGAACCAGAAGAAAAAAAGAAAAAAACTAATAAGAAATCTAGTAACACTACTAACAGTAGTGACTAACTGTTTCATTATTGCCGGTGTCAGTAGACATTGGATAATAAAACCAAGACACATGATTCTCCGTCCGTTCATCCCGCATGGGACGCATGACGACTCAAGCAAGGAACGGGGCTTGGGTATATGGAGATGACGATGAAAGTTACTTTCGTATATCGTGGCGTGTCTTACACAAGAATAGTCAAGTAGACCTTTGGGGAGGAGCGTTACCTCCCTATTCAATTTGGGAAAAGCCCTTCGAGGAGGATACCTTTTACCCGTCGACGGTGGGAAAAGACCACAAACGTGCCAGTCTCACGTTAGACCAATTAAGACTGCAACAATTCTAAGCTTAGAGACGATACATAATACCCCTCAAATTAGGACAATATAATGGCTCAACAGAGTTCAGCTAACCCTACCTCACTTACACGTCAGGGTCAGTTAAATAGTGCAGGAGACGCAAGAGCACTATATTTAAAATTGTTCTCAGGTGAGATGTTCAAAGGCTTCCAGCACGAGACAATCGCACGTGATCTAATCATGAAGCGTACACTCAAGAACGGGAAGAGTTTACAGTTCATCTACACAGGTAGAACAACAGCCGAGTACCATACACCCGGCAACAGCATACTAGGTAACAGCGACGGTGCACCTCCAGTAGCTGAGAAGACAATCACATGTGATGACCTTCTTATCTCAAGTGCATTCGTTTACGAACTAGACGAGACACTTGCTCACTATGAATTACGTGGTGAAATTTCTCGTAAGATCGGATACGCTCTTGCTGAAAAGTATGACAGATTAGCTTTCAGAGCTATCGCTAAAGGTGCTAGACAAGCTTCACCTGTAGCAAAGACTAACTTTAAAGAGCCCGGTGGAACACAGATCAGAGTTGGTGCAACAACAAATGATTCTGATGCTTACAACGCAGGCAACTTAGTTAATGCTTTCTACGATGCAGCAGCAGCACTAGACGAGAAAGGCGTATCTTCTTCAGGAAGAGTAGCGGTTCTAAACCCTCGTCAATACTACGCTTTAATCCAAGACATTGGTTCAAACGGATTAATCAATAGAGACGTTCAAGGTACTGCATTGCAGTCCGGAAACGGAATCATTGAAATCGCTGGTATCAAGATCTACAAGTCTATGAATGTACCATTCTTAGGCAAGCACGGTGTTGCATACGGCGGAACAACTGGTGAGACTTCACCATCTAACATGGGTGACCACATTGGTACAGCTCTAGAAGATGGACGTAAGTCAGTAACTGGTATAAACAACAACTACGGTAACACTACTGACTTTGCTAAGTCTTGTGGATTAATTTTCCAGAAGGAAGCAGCAGCAGTTGTAGAAGCTATCGGTCCTCAAGTTCAGGTAACTTCAGGTGATGTTTCTGTTGTTTACCAAGGTGACGTAATCCTTGGAAGACTTGCTATGGGAGTAGATTTCCTAAACCCAGCAGCAGCAGTTGAACTATATGTTGGTGGCACAGCTCCAGCTAAGTTCGGCGGAACTTATCCAGAGAACGGTTAAGACTTTATACAAGGGTGGTCTTCGGACCCCCTTTTTTTTATTTATTATGGCTATTCAAATTAGTACCGATACAGAACTATCCGCAGTTAACTCAATTTTGGGTAGCATTGGTCAATCACCTATCACCACTCTACAAGTACAAGGAGGTATAGACCCTCTTGCTAATCCAGAGATATCAATAATTGTCAATATACTTTCAGAGACTAACAAGAACGTCCAATCAAGTGGCTGGCATTTTAACACTCAATATAATATAGAGAAATCTCCAGACAGTTCTGGTCACTTTGAAGTTCCTGCTGACGCTATTGCTTACGATGTAAGTGATGGACAGTCTGACAGATTTCAAGATGTAACAAGAAGAGATGGAAAGATATATGACCTCATAAGAGATACAAATGTCTTTGAAGGAGACATGAAATTTGACTACGTTAAACTTTTAAAATTTGACGACGTACCACCACCAATACAGAGATACATAATTGCAAGAGCAGCAGTAAGAGCAGCTTCACAATTAGTGTCTAATACAGAATTAGTAAAACTATTAAAGCAGGAAGAGACTCAAACTCAAGCAGCAGCTATGGAATACGAGTGTCAACATTCTGACGCTAACTACATGGGGTGGCCGAATGAGTCTTCTTATCGTGCATATCAACCTTACAAAGCATTGATTAGATAATGGCTAACATCACACAGACTATACCTAACTTGACTCAGGGTATCTCACAACAACCAGATGAATATATGATACCCGGTCAGGTAAGAGACATGGTAAATGCTCTCCCGGATGTATCGCAAGGATTACAGAAAAGACCGGCTGGTAAGTTTGTGGGTTCTCTTAGTGACTTCTCACCTAGCAGTAAAAACTGTACATCAGACGGTAGGTGGTTCCACTATTACAGAGATGACACAGAACAATATATAGGACAAGTAGCAAAAGACGGGACAGTCAGAATGTATGACTGTCTTACAGGTAATAATGTAACCGTTGTAGATGCTACGAGTGGTAGTGGTTCAGGAAAATATTTATATCACACAGGTGATGAAGATATCCAGACACTAACACTAAACGACTTTACCTATATCAATAACAGAAACATAGATTGTTTGATGGATAATACTGTTACAGCTCCATTAGATAATTTTGGTAAAGAAGTATATATAGATTTAAAAGCTATATCTTATGCCAAGCAATATGCAGTAAATATATTTGACCAAGACGGTACACAGACCAGTCACTTTACAGAGGTTAGAACAGCTACTCGTATCAGAGTAGACATGATTAGATCAAGTAATAACTACTGTGATGGTAATGGTTTTATGGTTGAACACTCACCCAGAGGTTCTCAAAGTACTAGATGTGATGATAGTGCAGGAGATGGTAGAGATGCTTATGCTCCTAACGTAGGTACACAGATATTTGCAGTAGACAGTAACAAAACACTTTATGATACAGCAGCTACAGGCGGTACTAAATCAGGTGGTGGAATAACTGATACCAATTACGACTACCCGGTAAGAGTATATGAACAAGGGAGTTCAGGTTCAGGTTCTAACTACGTTAGTGGTAGATCTAACTTGTATTTCCGTGTAGCTACAACTGGTCAGTCAGTACCATACACTACTGGTACAGGCGAGAATATGGAGACCACATATCAGGCAAGATATACAACTACATACGATCTCCTTTATGGAGGAGAAGGTTGGAAAGAAGGAGACTTCTTCCATTTCTGGATGAAAGATGCTTTCTATAAATTAACTGTAGAAGCTATTAGTACATCTAAGGTTCAGGCTAACTTAGCACTTGCTAGACCTAACCCTACACCATTTGATACTGAAACAACTATTACTGCTGAGAGTATTCTCGGTGATATCAGAACATCAATAATAGCCGGAGGTAATATCTCTGCTAATGATGTGACGATAATAGGTAATGGTTTATATATAAAAAGGACTACAAGTTTTAACGCAAGTACACCAGTTAATGAATTACTTAATGTTGTATCTGGTTCAGTAAATGATATTGGAGACTTACCTAGCCAATGTAAAAATGGCATGGTTGTGGAAGTAGTTAATAGTATTGCTGATGAAGATAACCACTATGTAAAATTCATTGGTGAAAATGGTAGAGATGGTAAAGGTACTTGGAGAGAAGTAGCTAAGCCGGGTAGAGAGATTCAGTTTAAATATTCTACTATGCCTATTGCTCTTATAAGAACAGCAGACGGTAATTTTAGACTAACTGAACTAGATGGTTCTTCCTATACAGTTAATACATCTCAAGGTGCAAAAACATTTACAGTTCCTAGATGGGATAACTGTTTAAGTGGTGACGAAGTTACTAACAAACCACCTTCATTCATAGGTCAACCTATAAACAAATTAGTATTCTTTAGAAATAGATTTGGTTTCTTATCTGAAGAAAATATAATACTTTCCAGACCGGGAGACTTTACTAACTTTTGGCCGAAGTCTGCTATACAGTTGATTGGCTCAGACCCAATAGATGTATCTGCTAGTTCTAGACAACCAGCTAAATTGTTTGATGCAATAAACATAAACACAGGTTTAGTTTTATTCTCTGAGAGTCAGCAGTTTATGTTGACTACAGACAGCGATTCATTTACTCCTCTTACAGCTAAGATCAACAACCTTGCTTACTACAATTTCAACGTCAAAACTAACCCAGTTTCTCTAGGTACATCTATAGGATTCTTAGATAATGCTGGTAAAAAATCCAGATTCTGGGAGATGGCAGACGTTGTTAGACAGGGTGAACCTAATGTAATAGAACAAAGTGCTGTTGTATCTAAGCTATTTGAGAGTGATCTGACACAGATTTCCAATAGTGAAGAGAATGGAATTATATTCTTTAGTGAAGAAGGTAGCTCTACATTGTATGGCTATAAATATTTCCAAAATATTAGAGAAAGAAAATTAGCAGCTTGGTTTAAATGGACCTTAACAGGTGAAATACAATACCATTGCATGCAAGATGACTCCTTATTTGTTGTAGTTAAGAACGGTACTAAGTACCAGATGCTTAAATACAGCTTAAAAATGGATGCTAATACCTATTCTCTACACGATAATCGGGTACATTTAGACCACTTAATGAAGGTAACATCACTAGCATCTAGTGCATTTAGTGGTGGTAAAACTACATTTACTAAACCTACAGGACTAGAAAGCAGTAATCAGTTAGTTGCATATGACATAGATGACTCAGCTAACCCACCAGTAGCTATTGGTAGGTTTGCAGACGTCTCAGTTAATGGAAATAATCTAGAAATAACTGGTGATTGGACAGGACAAGACTTCTTAATAGGTTATGAGTACACCATGTCCGTAACACTACCTACTATCTACTACAAAGTAACCGAGAATAAAAGAGTTACTGCTGACACTAGGGCACATACTGTTATCCATAGAGTCAAGATAGGATTTGGACCTGTAGGTGTATATGAAACTACACTACAAAGAATAGGAAGACCTGACTACACAGAACTATTTGAAGTCACACCGGCTAACACAGTTCTAGCTAACAGTCCGGGAGTCTTTAATGATGAAATACAGAGAACAATACCTATATACGAGAGAAATATAAACGCAACATTAACTATTAAATCTACTCACCCAGCTCCGGCAACCATGCACAACTACACATGGGAAGGAGTTTATACAGATAATTTTTACAAAAAAATTGGCTAACTATATATTCCCGGCGACGTTGGATGCTGCTCTTAAAGTGGCATCTAACTTGCTTCCAGATGACCATAGGGAGGTTACAGAGGGTCATGGACTTGACCCAGAAAGTGCATTGGCAATATCAGTAAATAACTGTGACTCAGTTTACTTTCAAGTACCCAATGGAGAATTAGCTGGCATGGCAGGAGTTCATAAGAATGGACAAATCTGGATGCTCTGTACACCAGCTATATATGCCTATCCTCATACCTTTGCACGAGAAGCAAAGCGTTTTGTGAATGAAAGACCTGAAGAAAAATTATGGAACTTTGTAGATAAAAGAAACAAGGTTCATTTAAAACTTCTTAAGTTTTTAGGGTTCCAGTTTCTCGAAGAATTTACATATGGACCCAACAATTTGACCTTTATCGAGTTTGCCCGTGTGCGCACCAACAGCGATTAGCGGAGTTCTTGGAGCGGTAGGAGATGCTGCTGCTGTTAACCAACAGAACAACGCCAAAATCAGACAATATAAAATCAAAGATCGGATGCGTGTCACCAAAGCAATACGTGACGATCTTTTATATAAAACAAAGAAAGTTCAATACGAACAGAATGTAGACTCTGCAAACATAGCAGCCCAGAGATCTTATACAGATACTCAAATCAGTATGAATAAAAACCTCTCTAATGTTTTCTTAAAAAATTATGAGAGCATGATGGAGATGATGAAAACTGGTGGAGATATAGAAGTAGGAGCTGCTGAACGTGGAGTTAGTGGAGCAAATGTAGCTAAGGCTTTATTAGTAAATAGAGCAAAGCTAGGACTTGTAGAATCTAACAGATCTAGATTCCTGATGAATGCTACATATGACATGAATCGTGCGAATCAGTCTACACAGATAAAACTAAAAGATGTTCTTAACAAAGAATTTAGTTCAGTTGCATTGCAACCAGTACGTGACATCCCAGATCCCCCACCAGTACTAGGAAATCCAGGATTGACCTTTGCTCTCGGAGCTGCATCAGCAGTAGCTAGTGGCATAGGAGCTGGAGAATTTGAGAGTACCCCAAATGCCTTAAACGATATGCCGGATTATTCAAACGCATTTGATACAGAGTTTGATATGAGTGGTTTTGACTGGAGTGCAGACTATAGCTTCACTAATGATTGGATGAAATAAATGGCAGAAGGAATTAAACCCGGAAAATTTGAATATGCTAGTGCTGTAGACTTGGCTACCAGTCAAGAAAAACTAGACAATCAAATCCGACAAAGCGAGGAAAACTACCTCCAAGGCGTCATACAAAATGACAACGATAGATTAGATCTATTAGAAAAAAGAAACGATCAACTCAAACTATTTTCTAAAAATGCTGCTAACGCTGTAAAGAAAATAAGAGATGATAAGAGAGCAGAGTTTATTAAAGATATAAACTATAGAATTTTAACTGAAGGAGTTAGCCCAGAATTACAGGCTACTTTTAGAGGTGAAAGAGAACAATTATTTGTTAATGGTACAAATATAAACTTTGCTACAAATGAATTTATAAAAGAAACTGGCGATACTATTACAGCTCGTGAGTTTCAGAAAATGAATAAGTGGGAGCAGTATCAAACAGTAGAAGCTTTCGTAAAGAAAGAAGCTAAAGGATATGCTGACTACTACTACAAAGCTTATAACGAAGTAACACTTCCAGATGGAAGAGGATTCAAAGATAATCTATCAGCAGCAGAAGAAGCTTATCTAGACACTAAGATTAAACGCGAATTTGGTTTAAGGTTTGCTGGCGTAAATGAAGCTCTTATTGCTGAGTATGCTAAACCTGAAATTGATACCTTTGACGAGACAAGGCGAAAGCAACGTGTAGCTTTAAAGGAAAAGATGTGGTGGGCTGAGAGAGGTGCAAAAGATAGAGACCTCTTAAAAACCAATTTAATGGTTGCTAGTCCTGCTGCAAAAATTGATGGTTATAACAAATGGATTGCTACCTACATGTCCAACTACGATGTGGACGCTGCTACAGCTAGAAATGCTTTTGTTGCTAATTTAATTTCACTTGTTGAAGATGATGAAAGTGGTGTGACATCTCAGGATGCACTAAGACTTATTAATACAACATTTACTGGGCATGATGGTGTAGAACGTACACTACTAAGCTGGAATGAATTTGATGGTATTGAAGGTAAACTTATTGATGCTCATAAAAAATCTAAAGATAGTGAAGAAGCTAAGTATGACAAAACAATATCTTTCTGGGTTAGTAGTATTATTGACGACAGAGAAAATATTGATGAAGCTGCGGAAATAGAAATTCGTAAGATTTTTAAGCAAAAATATGGATACGTTCCTGCTGAAATTGAAGATGCTTTAAGAGGACACCTTCCAAATGATGATGCAAGAAGATTTCTTGATAATCAGTTAGAAGTACAGGATGGTGTTTTATTTGACTATCAATTACAAAACGTAAGTAATACTGTCAGAAAAGAGTATGAAGATAAATTAGCAACTGCTTACAACGCTAATGCTGGCTTTGATGAGAAAGTAACAAAGGTAATTAAAGCTGCTACTAACCAAGCTATGAATAGTAACTTGGGTGAGTTAGATTCTAAATCCATTGCGTGGCTAACTATGCAATCTAATATTACTGAATTGTATAGAGAAACTTATAGAGACTACATAGACAGAACTGGCACACCATCTGATGCTCGTGTTATTGAGGAAGCTCATAGACTTGCACAGGCAAAAGTAGAAAAAATGATCGAAAACGAAAAGTGGGTTAATGCTGCTATGACTACTGACTATGGAAGATATAAGGCAGATTATGGTGATGAAGCTTACGACAAAATGATTGAAGGTAATGAAGTCTATGGTGATAATGTTCTTAGTGGAATGGAGCAAGCTGAAAATGAAAACTGGAAACGTGATGTAGTAAGGATAGATAAAGACTATATGAAAAGTCTTATGGAATGGGGTCAAAATGAAAATAGATCTTGGAAAAATTTACCACCAATCTACAAAGACATAGCCAGAAGAAATGGGATAATGGACCCTTTAGAGTTCGCAGAAACTCAATATAAATTGATGATGGAAAGTGATGCCAATTTTGGTTTTCCTAAAACAGTCAAATATAAAAGTAGAAACGAATCCGATTTAGAAAAGGAAATCAAAAATAATCCAAATACTATGGATTTCTTAAAAGGCTTTTCAAATAATGGAAAAACCTTACAAGCATATATATCCCATAACAATTTAGATAATGAAGATGTTGAGCTTAGCATCTATAACGACCCATCTTTCGTAAGCCCTGAATTAGCTTAGCCGAGGTTAACTATTCATAAGAGAGATAACATTACCGTGGTAATTAATGGAAGACAAAACAGATTTATTTTCGGGGACGGAACTCGACCTATCCGAAATTCAGTCTCTCGAAGAACAAGGACAAAAAGAGAAAGAACAAAAAGCTTTATATGAGAAACAAGTTATTGAACAACAGAAAGCAGCAGACGCAAAAGCTGAAGCTGAGAAACCATTAACTTTTGGAGATTATGCTACTGAAATTCCTAAAGCTCTTTATTTAGGAGCTAGAGATACAGCAGCATCTATCATCACACTACCAGAACAATTAATAGATCTCTTCTCAGGAGAGATGGCAGAAGAAGCTAAGACTGAAGCTGGCTATCAACCTGAGTGGGATGATTGGATGGAAGATAAAGATGACCCACTAACTACTAAAACTTGGTGGGGTGGTTTAATTCGTGGAATAACTCATGTAGGAACTACTCTTGCTATCCCTGTTGGAGGATGGGCTGGTGGTGCTATGAAAGGCACTATGAAAGGTGTACAGGTTGTACAAAAAGCTAGTGCTATTTCTAGACTTGCAAGGATTAAAGCTGGAGCTTTAAAGATTACACCTAAGTTTAAATTATTAGGAAAAACAAAACAGATTACTGGAGCAACATTAGCTAAAGGAGCTTTATCTGGTGTCAAGTTTGATGCTCTATCTATTACTTCATTAGAAAGTAACGTAGGTGGAATGTTGAGAGACAAGATTGGTTTTATAGATACACCACTCGCTACTAAAGATCTTGAACATCCAATGATGAAAAGGTTTAAGAATATAGCTGAAGGTATGTTCTTAGGAAATATAGTTGATGGTGTATTTGATATTGTTGGTACTGGTGCACAGTACGCAGTTAAATCAGTAGATGCAAAAACAGGTAAAACACTCTTTAATAAAGGAGGTTTTAGTGACGTTAATCAAGGACAAAGAGCTGATAGTGTTAGAGATCAAACTGTAGAAGTAGGTCAACAACAGAAGAAAAATGCTGGATATGGTTCATATAAGAATGAGCAATTAAACGGTAGACATCAAGCTAACGCTACATCATTAGAGTCTGTTGAAGGAGCTAGTGATGCACTAAATAGAGTTAACAAAGAGTTTGGTGCCGAAGAAGGTGCAGCAGGAAGTGTAACTTCTAACTCAGAAATCTTTGGAATCATGCGTAGTTCTAATGAAGCAAGAGACGTCATAGTGAGAATACTTAGAAGGGGTATTAGTGAGAACTACTTCAAAGCTATGGATGAGACTGCTGCTAGGCAGGGTATTCCTAAAGAAGAGTTTTATGCTAAACATGCTGCATTCGCTAAAGAAGTATATGAAGGCAGAATGACCAGCGACATGACACCTGAAGAGTTCTGGAAAAAGGTTACAAATAACAGAGTTATTAGTGAAGGCGAGTACAAATATGACTTCACACACCCAGCGATGGCACATACTATCGACATCGTAAATGGAACTTTGTTAGGAGAGATCAGATCTCTAGGTATTCTTGGACGTGAATTAGAAAATTTATATGATTTACGTGATGTAGATGGACCAGCTCAACAGTTAGTTGAGAAATTAATAGCTGGTTTAAGGATAAGAGCTATACAAAAAGCTGAAACTTCTCAAATGTTGAGAGATTTAGATGCTCGTATAGACCCTAAAACTATTGATTATAAGAGTAGAGCAAGAACCATTGATGAAATGGTTGATGCGAGAGTGCAACAAAGTATAGATGCTTTCCGAATCGCACTAAAGGTAGCTCCAGAACAAGGAGGAGACGAACTATTTAAGACTATATTTGAAGCTGTTTCTATGGCTAAGAGTGTCCAGAACCTTGATGACCTAGATAATTGGATGAGAATTAAGTTAGGTGGTGGTGAATGGAAAGGTAGTAAGAAACAGATGGGTGTCTTAATGAGAGAGTTTGGCTCTATGTTTACTCACTCAGTATTGTCAGGACCAAAAACATCAGTCCGCGCAATTATGGGTACATCAACTGCAACATTTACTAGACCTATGGCTCTAGTTCTTGGTGGTGCGATGAAAGGAAACTGGAGACAGGCAAGACAAGGCTTAGCATCTTTAAATGCTATGAAAGAATCTATACCTGAAGCATTTGAATTATTTAGAACAAGACTAAACGCCTATTGGTCAGGAGAACTTAGAGGACCTAACACTAGATTCTTTGATGTTAATAAACAGAATGACCAATGGAATATGTATGGTCATTGGGCAGAAACCAGAGGAAACTTTACAGACAAGCTAGTCTTCCGTATGGCAAATATGGCTAGATGGGCTAACGATAATAGATTTTTAACCTACTCCACAAAAATAATGCAGTCGACTGACGACGCATTTGGATTAATTATTGGACGTGCTAGAGCTAGAGAAAAGGCTTTCTTAAAAGCTACCGAAGATTTGCCTGCGGGTGACTTCGTTAACTTTGATGCTGCGATGTTCAAGAGATATGAAGATGAGTTCCAAAGTCAAATCTTTGATGCTGAAGGAAATCTAACAGACGAAATGGCTAAGTACATGAAGAAGGAAGCAACCCTGACTCAGGACTTAGATGGTTTCGCTAAGCATTTAGACAACGCATTTAAAGAAGCACCATGGGCTCGACCATTCTTCCTATTTGCTAGAACAGGTATCAACGGTCTTAACTTAACAGCTAAGCATACTCCCGGTTTAAACCTATTAGTTAAAGAATTTAGAGATATTCAATTTACACCTCTTACTGCTGATCTAAGTAACTTAAAGAAATACGGTATTAATAACATCGCTGACTTACAGACTGCTAAAGCTGTTGGTCAGGGAAGAATGGCTATGGGTGGCATGATTATGTCCATGGCAAGCTGGATGTATTTAAGTGGCAACCTTTCAGGTAATGGACCAACAGATAGAAAGAAGAGACAAGCTTGGACAGATATGGGTTGGAAACCTAGGACTATCAAACTTGGTAGGACATGGGTAAGTTATGACGCATTTGAACCATTCAACCAGATACTTGCCTTAGTTGGTGATATCGGAGATCACATGGACCTCATGGGAGAGGAATGGGCAGAAGATAACTTTATGAAGTTAAGTATGGCTATTGCTGGAACTATTACTTCTAAATCTTATCTAGCTGGTATGCAGCAATTTGTTGATTTGTTTTCTGGTAAACCCGGACAGCAGAATAGAATTATTGCTTCATTAATAAACAACCAATTACCACTATCTAGTCTTAGAAATGAGATAGGTAAAGTACTAAATCCATATACAAAAGAATTAGGCTCTGACATATTTAGCTCTATTGCTAACAGAAACCAATTTGCTTCTAGTCTTCCTATTAAATACGACATCTTAACTGGTAAGCCAATTAAAGATCATAACTTTATGGTTCGTATGTTTAATGCGGTTTCACCTGTTAACTTCAACCTTGACTACTCACCGGGTAGAGAATTGATATTTAATAGTGGATATGACTTAAAAGCACTTAGTTATACAGCTCCTGATGGAACAGATCTATCTGATTCTCCAGAAATAAGATCATTATTCTCGAAGGCAATGGGTGACCAAAACCTAGAATTAATATTTAATAATTTAGCTAAGAGCAGAAACATACAAGTTTCTATAGCTCAAATGAATTATCACAATGAGAATGGTATGAAGTGGAGAGATCCCAGAGATTACCCTCATTACAAGATAATTGCTAGAGAATTTGATAAAGCTAAAAAGAAAGCTTGGGCATCAATAATAAATGACCCAGCAGTTGTAAAGCTAAGACAATTAGAAACAGAGCAAAAAGTTAAAAACGTAAAAACCGATAGAGAAGTTTATGAAAGCATTATCGGCATAAGAAAATAATGGTGGTCAACCAATGGCAACAAAAACTGAAGAATTTACGACAGGGAATGGCACCACCACCCTTCCTTTTACAACTCAATATTTAAACGAAACCGACATCAAGGTAAGAATTGATGGAGGTAATCCACTTACATTTACAAATAGTGCTTCGCCAAGCACAGGTCAATACCACATACCAAACAATGGAACTTCAATAAAATTTGGAGATACATGGACAAGTAGCAATGTTGTACATATTTATAGTGAAACTAACATAGCTACCCCACAAGTAACTTTCCATCCCGGGTCTTCAATTAGAGCATCTGATCTTAATGCAATAGAGCAACTAATTAGACATGGAATTAAGGAAAGTAGGAACGAAGTAGTTACCCACCATATTAGAGATGGTCAAATAACCTCTAGTAAAATTAAAGACGGAACTATTGTTGGTGACGACATAAGTGATAACGCAGCTATACCTTTTATCAAATTGGCTACAGGTTTATTACCTAGCACTATAACTGTAAATTCCAACAACATCCCTAACGGCTCAATTAAAGCAGAAGACATAGAAACTGGAACTCTTGACGGTAGATACTTTACAGAAACAGAATCTGACGCAAGGTATTTCAGACAGGACTCTAGTGAAACAATATCTAGTGGTATGACATGGTCTACCTCAGATAACTATGTAGCTACTACTGCTGCTATTAATGCAAGAATAATTGACCTTATAGAGGAAGTTGGTGGATTTGTACCTGTTACAAATGAAACATCTTTTCCCGACGCTAATCCGGATATCAATAATGGGAATGGCACTATTGTGTCTATTCAAGCTCTATCAACAGATCTTGTCCCCTCCTCCGGAACAGTCACTATTGCAAACGGTAGAGGAGCTGGTAAGCCTGTCATTATTACAGGCGTAACTGCAACACTACCAAAAGATTTTGGAGTGCTACTTGAAACTACAAGTACAGATCATACATACGCATTCCATAGATTGACAGCTATAGCAACAGAGGTACATACCGTTGCTTCAAACATCACAAATATAAATGCTGTTAATTCTAATGAATCAAATATCAATGCAGTAGCAGGCAACGAAACAAGGATTAACAAAGTAGTAGATAACGAAGTCAATATCAATCTTGTCTCTGGAGAATTAGCTCCATTGGCAACAGATCTTGGTTTCATTACTAATGCCCTTAATACCACAGCTAGTGGAAACGATATCAATACAGTCGCAGACAACATCCAAGACGTAAAAGATGTAGCAGATGAGATAGAGTCTGGAAATTTATTTCTTGTCGACTCTACAAATAAAATCACAGATTCAGTCGTTTACTACGACGGGTCAAAGTTCAAAGCGGACGCCACCACCACTAAATCAACTTTAGTTACTGGAGGTAACTTTTAAATGGCAACAATAAGATTAAAAAAAAGAGCTGCCACGGGTGCTGCCGGTGCTCCTAGTTCACTAGCCCCGTCAGAAGTAGCATTCAACGAAGCAGATAAAACTTTATATTACGGATTTGGAGATAACGGAAGTGGAGAATCTTCCTCAGTTATTTCTATAGGCGGTGAAGGTTCTGTTATGCACCTTGGTAACGTAAACCAAACAGCAGCAGGAAATAAGACTTTCACAGGAAACCTAACTGTTGGTGGTAACTTAACAGTTAATGGTTCAACATCAACACTTAACACAACTAACTCAGTTGTAAAAGATAAGCTAATCGAACTTGGCAACGGTACAGCAGGCTCACCAAGTGGTGATGCTGGTCTCGTTATTGAAAGAGGTAGTTCATCTAACGCATTTATGGGTTGGGATGAATCAGCAGATCAATTCCTTATGGGTACTGGTAGCTTTACTGGTTCAAGCACAGGAAACTTAACAGTAAGTAAAGGTACATTAAACGCAAACATAGTTGGAGACGTAACTGGTACTTTAACCGGAAACGCAACTGGTTCATCAGGGTCTTGTACAGGAAACTCTGCTACAGCAACAAAGCTTGCAGCAGCAAGAACCATCTCTGGTGTTTCATTTGATGGAACTTCAAATATTACTTTAAACAATGCCAACATTACTAACGGTGCTGGATATGTAACTGCAAACACACAGTTAACTAACGAGCAAGTTCAAGACATAGTGGGAGCTATGGTCGATGGTGGTACTGAAACTAATATTTCTGTTACTTATAATGATGCTAGTGGAAAATTAAATTTTGTTTCTACAGATACAAACACAACTTACTCAGTTGGTGATAACGGGCTTACACAAAAGAATTTCACAACAGCTTTATTTAATAAGTTAAATGGTATAGCAGCAGGGGCAACTAATACGGCTGCACCATATTACACATCAGCTATTGCAATAGGTGATGGTGGTTTAACTCAAAAGAATTTTTCAACAGCTTTATTTAATAAGTTAAATGGTATTGCTACTGGTGCAACTAACGTCACTAATACTAACCAACTTACAAACGGTGCAGGCTTTGTAACTAGCTCCATTATTAACTCACTTAATGCAAGTAACTTAAGCTCTGGCACAGTCCCAGCAGCTCGTATTGGAACCGTGGACGGGGGCACATTTTAAACTATGGCAACTATAAAACTAAAGCGAGGTACGTCTACACCGACTACCAGCAATATTGTTGATGGAGAAGTTGCCTTAGATTTAACAGCTAAAAAGTTATACGTTAATGACTCTGGAACAATTAAAGAAATTGGTGCTGGTGCATTAAATGCTTCACAGCTAAATGATATAAACGTCGTTGCTGGAAAAGTTGCTCATGGAACTGACTTAGGTTCTATAGGAGATTCATTAACTACCAATTCTGGATATAGTGATATTAATACTGTTGCGAATAACATATCAAGCGTTACTGCGGTAGCATCTGATATTTCAAAAGTCGTAACAGCAGCAAATGATTTGAATGAAGCAACCTCTGAAATAGAAGTAGTTGCTAATAATATTTCAAACGTCAATACTGTTGGAAATAGTATTTCTAGTGTAAATAGCTTTGCAAACCAATATAAAGTCGCTGCATCTGCACCATCATCTCCTAGTGAAGGTGATCTTTGGTATAACTCTACGGCTAATCTCCTCAACTATTACACAGGCAGTTCATGGATAGGAATAACTGGTTCAACCGGTATAACTAGCGTTGCTGCTGATTCTAGTCCAGAACTAGCTGGTACATTGGATTGCAATAATAACAACCTTACTGAGGTAGGGACAGTTAGTGGCAACAACTTACAAATGGACTTCGGGAGCATATAATGGCTAAATTATTAAAACTAAGACGAGGTACAACCTCGCAACATAGCAGCTTTACCGGAGCCGAAGGTGAATGTACTGTTGATATGACGAAGGATACTCTTGTCGTACATGATGGCTCAACTGCTGGAGGACATGCTCTTGCTAGAGAAAACTTAAGTAATGTCTCAGCAAATACTGTAAGAGACTTAGTTGAAAACGCATCTAACAGTAATACATTTACTGACGGAGATCATTCTAAACTTGCAGGAATTGAAAGCAATGCGACTGCCGATCAGAGTAATTCTGAAATTAAGACTGCATACGAAGCAAACAGCAACACAAATGCTTTTACTGATACTCTTTTATCAAAATTAAATGGTATAGCTTCTTCAGCTACCAACGTAACTAACAACAACCAGATTACTAACGGTAGAGGATTTACAACTTACACTTCTAACCAAGCTACTAACACAAGTAGCAACGTCACCTTTGGAACAATTAACTGTTCAAGCTTAACTTCATCAGGAAACGTAACTGCATATTCTGACTCAAGATTAAAAACTGATATTAGTACAATTAATGATGCTCTTGGAACTGTAGGAAAACTACGTGGTGTTAACTATAAATGGTTAAGAAGCGGTCAAAGTGACATTGGTGTTATTGCACAAGAAGTAGAAGCAGTAGTACCAGAAGTCGTAAAGACAACAGAAGTTGCTGGTTTAGATGGAATGGAAGAAGTTAAATCAGTTGACTACGGAAGATTAGTAGGCGTACTTATTAACGCAATAAACGAATTAAAAGCTGAAGTAGACGAATTGAAAGGAGGTAAATAATGGCTATACAAAGTTCAGGCACAATCAGTATGACTGATATTGTTGCTGAATTTGGTGGTTCAGTCCCCCACTCTTTATCCGAATACTATAGAAATGGTGGAGCAGTTCCGGCTAACAACACTAACGTGCCTACTTCCGGGACTATTTCTTTTTCTAATTTTTATGGTGCTGTTAACGAGATACAAGTAACTATTTCTTCAAATACAACCAACTACCATTTATCAGCAGCATTTGGTTCAAACTGGAGTACTGCTGTACCTAAGAGATTAATTATTAACAATAATGCAACTGTAGGAAGTACTAACGGAGACCCAGCCATGACTATTAATGGCAGCATGGGTGGTACTTTAGTCGTTGATAACTACGGAAGTATCCAAGGTACTGGTGGTGCTGGAAGTAGTAGTGGTGCTGGCGGTGCTGGTTCTACTGCTGTTAAGACAGACCAGAACGGAAATATAACTTTCAACATCAAATCTGGCGCAACCGTTTACGGCGGTGGCGGTGGCGGAGGTCGCGGAGGTAACGGTGGTACTGGCGGACGAGGTGGTACTGGAGGTACCGGTGGTAACGGAAACTATGCCTTATATCGTGGTAGATACTTAGGACCAGTTTATGGTAATGGAGGATACTTTCATTATGGATGGAACTGTGGTGCTTATGGTCAGAACACATATGGATATGGTAGATACTGGCAGGGATATCATCAGGAATTAGGAAGTAGTAATTGTATTTATGTATGTAAAGCATGTATAGGTACTCACGCTTACAACGTCCACAGTTGCTCAATTCACCAAAGAACTAAACGCGGTAAGTGGCAAATGGGTCAACTTAGCCAAGTTTATTGCAGCTCAACCGAGACACAAAGTGGTGCCGGAGGAGGAGCTGGAGGTTATGGTGGTTCTGGCGGAGCCGGAGGAGCCGGTGGTAACGGAAGAGGTTATAACCAAACTAGACAGAATGGAGCTGGCGGTACCAATGGTGTCGGCGGTCAAACTGGTTCTGGTGGAGGAAACAACGGAAACAACTCAGGAGTCGGTGGAACCGGAGGAACTGGTGGTACAGGCGGAACTGGAGGAACTGGAGGTCACGGTGGTGACTTTGGACAAGCTGGTGGCTCTGGACAAACCGGAAATACTGGTGCGACAGGTGCAACTGGAAATACAGGAGCCAACGGAACTGGCGGTAACGGTCACGGTGGAGCGTCTGGTCAAGGCGGTTCAAGTGGTAGTGGTGGTTCCGGAGGAGGAGCTGCTGGATATTACATAACCAATAGACATTACATGACCATTCACAACTCAGGCACAGTAGCCGGACAATAATTATGAAATTTAAGATTACAGAAATAGACACCTACAAAATGAAGGTGGAATATTCTGACGGCTCATGGGCACTTATACCGTCAGAAAAAGGTAAAGATAAAGCTTGGTACTCGCAAAGAATAGTAGATTTCTGTGCTACACCTCAAGAGCCTGTTGCTATCGTAGATCACCCTTTTAAAGTAGGTGATGAAGGCGATGTAGGTGATGGGATACCAGAGGTAGAAGAACCAGAAATTCAATACTATACAGCAAGCGACTTACGTGAGTTTTGCTACCCAGCAGAAAACCAACAGTTTGAAGCTATTTATGATGCAAGAACTGGAGACAATACATTATTGACAGCAGTTGATGCCCATATCAAATTTGTCAAAGACTCTATCGCTTTAGATTCAACTAAGTACACCATGGAACAAATGAAAGCAAAGTTGGAAGAACTAAAGAAAGATAGTAAGTTCGTAACTCATGGACTATAAAGACAGATTGGAGATTTGTGAGGACTGTCCTAAATTAACCAAACGCAAATTTTGTAAGATGTGTGGTTGTTTTATGCCAGCAAAAGCACGAGTCCCCTTTCTTCATTGTCCTATTAAGAAGTGGTAGAGATTCCATCGCTGGTAATCCCTGCGATTAAAGAATACGAAACAATATCTATTCCTTTACCAACAGCAGACATTCCTTCTTATGTTCCTTTGTTTGTACCTCCAAGTGATTTACAGACAGAGGAACCTATAGAAGCTGAACCTACTGATGAGGTCGACTCACCGGGAATAAGGAAAGTAGATATTCCGTTTACAGATATTAAATTACCTGTACCGGAAAACGAAATATTAGTAACGGCTGGAACAACTGCGGTTGTTTCTGTAGCAGCAACACTTACAGCTACAGCAGCTTTTAAATGGGCAGTTACTGCTTTAAAACCAATACTAAAAACAACATGGAAGAAGATAAGCCAATTAAAGGAACGCCAAAAAGTTTCTTCAAAAAATTAAAAGAAAATGTAGATGACCATGAAGAACAGATGGCAGTACTAGGTGCAGCCGTGCGCCTTGGTGTTGTTATTTGGAGTGGATTCATTATTACCTTAAGTTATGTCGAACTGCCGATGGTTAAAAAGTCAGCTACAGCAGGCGATATCACGTTCGTAGCCTCGATTTTTACGGGTGCGCTGGCAACTTTCGGGCTGTCCACGGGTAACGGTAAGAAGAACGGAAACGGAGAAAGTAAACCGAAACCAAAAGTATGATAATCAATCCACCTAATGGGTTCTGGACAGAACATGATCTAGAACCAGAAATGATGATATATCTTTGGTCGATGATTGATAAAGCTCAAACAGATAAGAGAGATACATTAATAGGACACATAACTAGCAGTCTTGAACTGCCTGATACTAAAGGAAAGCTTGAAAGACTTCTTGTAGAGAAATCTAAAGAGCTACCTTTTATGGACAAACCAGATTTACGCGCTGAATCATTTTGGGTTAATTTTCAGAAAAAACATGAATTTAATCCATTTCATATTCATAGTGGTGTAATGAGTTTTGTTATCTGGATGAAGATTCCCTATAAATACGAAGATGAAGAACAACTATTTATAAAAAATACAAAAGATCAATGTAGATGTGGTTGTTTTGAATTTTTATATACAGACATTTTCGGACGTATGCTTAATTATTTATATCCTTTATCACCAAAATTTGAAGGGAAACTTTTAATGTTCCCGGCAATGATGAGTCATCAAGTATATCCTTTTTATACTAGCGATCAAACAAGAATATCTATCTCAGGAAACCTTATTTAAAAGCATGAAAAAATTTATCTTGCTTTTAGCTCTGTTATCACCCAGCATAGCTAGAGCCAATACTGTGACCCCTCAGTTTACAACAGGGTCGATGAACTCAACGACTACTACAACTCAGACTATAACTGAGGTGGAGCAGCGTCAGGTGTTCGGAGCTGAAGTAAAAACTTGGAACGGTACAAACATAACACCATCAGCAGATATAGCTGGTACCGGTACAACATTTAGTGTAACTAATACAGCTAATCCTTGGACATTAGAAACCACATCAAGATCTGCTGGGTTAGTAGAACAATGGGATACCACAAGAAACTTCACAATAAACTCCACTACTACATCGCTGTCTGTCTTCTCTCAGTAGGACCAGCGTTTGCAGAAGGAGATGTAAATAATTCATCGAATCCCGTAGCAGCAGCTACTGGAAATGTGACAAATCAAGCTGTCCAATTTCAGAATAACGGAGCACCAAGTCGTCAAAATTTCGGAAATAACATTTCGTGTAATGGAAGTACGATGACTTTCTCTCCTTTCTATATGGGCAATGATGTCGAGCCACAGACAGAAGATGGATATGTAATTACAGAGAACTGGGGGTTTCAAATAAACTTTTCAGTTCCACTTAATAAGAAACTGACTAAGCAATGCGAACGCATGGCTGAGAGTCAGATTCAAAAGAACCGTCTCGACTATGAGCTGGTGCGTGCTCTTAAATGCGCCGAACTAAACAGATTGGGTTTCACCTTTAGACCCGGGACACGGGTAGAACACATTTGTTCTGACGTGGTGCCTATTCAATTATTACAAGAAAACAATGTTAGCAATCCTTAAACCATTCGTATTAACTGCACTTAAGTCACCAAAATTCAAGACTTTCGTAATTGAACTACTAGAAAAATTAGTAGAGCAAACAGACAACGATTTAGACGACAAGGCAGTAGCCATCGTTAAAAAAGGACTAGGAGTTTAATGCAAGACTACATCAAACTATTTGATGCAGATTATTGTGATTCCTTAATTCATAGACTTATAAGATTAAATCTTTGGGTAGACGGCAGGAATACAACTACTGGCGTATTTAAGTCTTTAAAGAAAAGTGTTGAAATGGATGGTGACGCTAGATACACCAAACAGTTAACACAAGAACTTGCAAAGACTATATCCGATAACGAAGAAGTTGAGAAACTTGTATTTATACACAGTATCAACGGACTACTTATAAACAAATATGAAAAAGGTGGACACTACGGTGGACACTTTGACTCACCTGAAATAGGTGGGACTTCTCATAACTACTCTTTCACTATCTTCTTAAATGAGGATTACAGAGGGGGAGAGTTAGTTGTAGAAGACAAAATAATAAAACCTAAACAAGGTCACATTTACATCTATCCATCAGATAAATTTCACTCTGTAAATGAGGTTACAGCCGGTACAAGATTTGCCATTATTGGATGGCTTAAATCTAGATACTTACAAGACCATATAAGAGAAAGTGTAAGAGATATGTTGGACGTCAGAGAATACCTTTTAGATACGTATGGTATGGATGACGAAATGTATAAGAAGGCAAATAAAACTCTTATCAACTTAATGAGAAATTTTACTCAATGAAAAAGAAAGCAACCGAAGATCAATTTAACGAGTTGCATAATTTAGTTACTAAAGAGTTCTTAGCCCGTATAAAAGCAGGCGAAGCTACTACCCAAGACCTAAAAGCAGCTTGTGATTGGCTTAAAGCTAATGACATTAGCGGTGTTGCTTATAACGGAAATCCTTTAGAGAAACTTGCAAAGGTTATGCCAACCGTAGATCCCGAATTAGTACAGGAAAAGCTTTATGGCAAGCACATCTGAATACTATAAATCCAACCCTGAAGCAAGAGCCAAGCGTCTTGTTCAGCAAAAAAAATACAACAAAACAAAAAGAGGATTAAGAATACGTGTCAATGCGAATGCTATTAATCGAGCCAAAGGTACTTATGGCAATGGTGACGGAAAAGACGTCGCCCATAAACCGGGAAAACAAAACAGTAAAAACCCGAAAGATGCAACATTGCAATCAGAAAGTAAAAACCGAAAAAGCCGATTAAAGATACGTAACACATGACCCCTTTGCTACCTACACCTAAACATTATTTACACAATCTAATAACCATGACAAGCCCCGAAGCAAAACGCCTTTGGAGGCGTGCAATCAAAGAGCATTTTAATTGTCAATGTGTTTATTGCGGAGAAAACTATGAACTTAAAGAACTTACACTCGACCATATCAAACCTCGCTGCCGAGGTGGAGAAACTATTACGAAGAATCTCGTCCCCGCGTGTAAAGCGTGTAACCAAGGTAAAGGTAGCCGTGATTGGCTCGGATGGTGTCGAGAGACATTTGGATGCCGACCTAATAGAGAACTAATTATTCACAGGCATTTACAAGCATGACCATAATGGACTACTCCGATGCTGAAGATATATCTGGTTTAAAAGGATATCACTATCGGAGAATTTTCAAAGGATATGACCGAAAAGGTAATCCTAAATATAACTACAAAGTAATACTTGATGGACAATACGTTAAGAACCCTTTATTCAAAGACGAATTTAATCCAAATAGTGCTAATTCAATTAGCAAAAGTATTCCAAAATCAGTTTTAGATTACAAAGAAGTAGGAGATAAGAAAGAAATAACAATAAAAAAGACTAACCCCGGAAATAAAAGATCTACTGAAAAGTACTACAAAATCTGGAACGGTAACGACTGGGTTATGCCCGGAGACGAAACACTTACACCTGACAGAGCTGGAAATAGCCCTGCCGGAGGTGGACCTATCGAAGAAGTCAGTAGTGAAAAGTCGGAAGTAATTGATGAATCAATCAGTTATACAGGAGAAACTAACAATATTTTTACTAGCGATTTATTAAAAATTGATTGGACTGGAAATATAGGAACTGGTATTTACGATGAACCTTTAAAAATTTCTAGTAATAACTCTATGCCTAGCACTAAATGGGCTAATACAGCAGAAGGAGATTATTACACTTTCAAAGGTAAAAGATATAAGAAAGGTTCTGTAACTGCTAGAAAAGCTGACAACATAATGGCAGCTAAAGAAAGAGCTAAGCAAATGGCAAGGCTGAAGATAGAAAACAAAGGAGTTTAACTACCGCCCCGTAAGGGGCTTTTTTAATGGAAAAGTACATCGCTGAAGCGGTGCTTGGCTTGTTTAAGAGTGGTGCGGATATAACAACGCTTAAAAATTTACCTGACTTACCACCTAATGCTTATGCGGAAGCTGAATACATATACAAACATGTACAGGCTAAAGAAGCAAACCATAAGGCTTCTCTCATGGAGGGGTCAGGTGATAACCCCTATAACTTTGACGAGAAACGCTTTACTGACGACCTAGCTGCGGAAGTAGAACAAGCACAAATAAACAGACACCTAGAAAAAAATCATTTCCCCCTGACTAATAGATTAGGTAAAAAAGGAATGCAAAAGCAGGCTCAGCATGTAATCCACAGCATGAGAAGAGAAGCTGATGATGAATTTCTACAGCCAAACATAGCAGAAGCTCACCTTTTAAATTTCAATCCAGACGCTCTTACTCATAAAGAAGTTCTTTATAAATACAACTCAGGTGGTACTAAACCTCCTGCTGCCGATAGTGGAGCCTTACCCGGACAGAGAAGAGTAGATGTTGTTAAGGCTGATACTAGAAGAGCATCTAAACGAAACAATATAAATAGACGTGCAGAGCATCCTATAACTCAAAAGAAAAAAGATTTAGATGATGAAGTAACTGCTTATAACGTAGCAGAGAAACAGAGACAGATAGATAATGGTACGTATGACCCTAAAAACGACTTTAATGACGTATTTGCTCATGTAGAGCATGACATTCGTATCTTATCGCCATTCTGGAGTTATATAAATGAACTTACTGCTAATGCTGACTGGAACTTATTTATACAATACAACCAAGCTGCTAGATATTTTAAAGACTACATAGAAGATCATTTCTATAGGTATGCAGAATCCAGAGGTAATAATTGGTATCTTAAGACCGATAGAAGTAATGGAGTCGATGTAGAAGTTTGGGAACTCTCTACAGGTAAGAAAATTGGAGTTATACCAATGCCAGCAGGATATAAAAGAAGTGCAGACATATCAGAGTCCTTTGAAAGGGCACATGACATACTCAGAACGAACGCAGAGGGCTTTCGTGAGTAATTTATCCACATTCGTACATGACCGACGTTTTAACGTCCTTACAGGGCGATTTCAAGCTGTTTCTGCAAGCTTTATGGGAACAGCTTGACCTCCCGTCACCAACTAGAGCGCAATATGCAATCGCAGACTACCTACAACACGGACCCAAGAGACTCCAAATTCAAGCCTTTCGAGGTGTTGGTAAATCTTGGATTACTGGTGCTTTTGTGTTATGGACACTCTTTAATGACCCGGAGAAAAAAATAATGATTATATCCGCTTCTAAGGAGAGAGCGGACAACATGAGTATCTTCTTACAAAAACTAATAATAGAAACTGCTTGGCTAAGTCATCTACAACCAAAATCGGACGATGCAAGATGGTCAAGAATTTCCTTCGACGTCTTGTGTTCTCCCCACCAAGCCCCCTCAGTCAAGTCCGTAGGTATTACGGGTCAGTTAACTGGGTCACGTGCGGATCTTATGATCTTGGACGATATAGAAGTGCCCGGAAACAGTATGACCGAATTGATGAGGGAGAAACTACTTCAACTCTGTACAGAAGCTGAATCAATACTAACCCCTAAAAATGATAGTCGAATTATGTATCTGGGAACTCCCCAGACAACTTTCACCGTATATAGGAAGCTTGCTGAGCGTAACTACCGTCCATTTGTGTGGCCGAGTCGCTATCCAAAGAATAAAACACCCTATGAGGGACTATTAGCACCTCAACTTGAAGAAGATATTGAAAAAGGTTGTAAATTCCCAGAACCTACAGACCCGGACCGCTTCACCGACGACGATCTTGTGGAGCGTGAGGCATCTATGGGACGGAGTAACTTCCAGCTCCAGTTCATGCTTGATACAAGCCTTAGTGACGCTGAGAAGTTTCCTCTTAAGATGGCTGACCTTATCGTTAGTTCTGTTAACCCTACAACTGCACCCGAGAATGTCATATGGTGCTCAGACCCCAGAAACGTACTCAAAGACCTCCCCACAGTTGGGTTACCGGGAGACTATTTCCATTCACCTATGCAAGTGCAAGGGAATTGGGAAGAATACCAAGAGACAATTTGTAGTGTCGACCCTTCAGGACGAGGAGCCGACGAAACTGCTGCTGCGTATATATCCCAAAGAAACGGAATCCTCTATCTGCATGAAATGCGTGCCTACAGAGACGGGTACAGCGATAATACCCTGCTTGACATCCTTAGAGGATGCAAAAAGTATGGAGTTCAGACGATGGTTGTCGAATCAAACTTTGGAGATGGCATCGTAGCAGAGCTGTTTAACAAACATATACAACAACAACAGCAGAGAATCTTAGTAGTAGAAGAACGGGCTAACGTCCGTAAGGAAGAAAGAATAATAGATACACTAGAACCAGTAATGAACCAACACCGTCTAGTCATAGATAAAGGCGTTGTTGAGTGGGATTACAACTCAAATAAAGAAATAGAGCCGGAACGCCGTCTCCTATACATGCTCTTCTACCAGATGAGTCGTATGTGTAGAGAGAAATACGCAGTTAAACACGATGACAGACTTGACTGTCTAGCTCAAGGCGTCAAATACTTCACAGAAGCCTTTGCTTTATCCGCACAGGAACAGATCAAGCTAAGGAAGAGAGAAGAATGGGACGACTACCTAGAAGCCTTCCACGATGACCCTCAGGCAGCTACAAATCACCTAGTAATGGGTATGAATGTAAGTCAGAGGAGAGAAGCAAGAGGGAAGTCTACAGGCAAGGCTGTGACTTGGTTTTAACGATGGCGTCCTTATAGGGGGAGAAGGGTGGACTCCCCCGCCTCTAAATACTGAATACGAATAACGATTGAAGTTATTATCTATTCCACTACCACTAACTACCTATATATGGAAACTAGATTAAAGATAGATGGGTTTAGAAAGTTATATCAGAGTCTAAAGACTCCTATTCCTCCCTTAAACTTTCTCATTCTGGGTATGTTGATCGGATTGGAGCAGAGATGGATTGAGTTAAAAGCTGAACAAGCTGTAGACGAAGCTGTCGCTGATTTTATGATCGAGCATCCTCCAGAAGTGTACAAAGCAGTCGTGAAAGCTCACGAAGACGGTTCATTAAGCATAGGTAAGGCGTATGAAGATATTCCTTGACACAGCCATTACAGGCGAAATAGAGCGTCGATTGGATTCTGGTGTCATATCAGGGGTTACCACCAACCCAACATTGATAAAAAAGGCACAAACGGACCCAGATGAGGTATATAAGTACCTTATTAAAGATTTAGGCGTACCTGACCTCTCAATAGAGGTAGATGGCTTCGATGCAGAACAATTAATACTAAATGGCGTTGCATATGGGAAACTTTACCCACATGAAGCAACAATTAAGCTACCTTGCACTCCTGAAGGCATAAAAGCTTGTAAGACTCTCTCATATATGGGTCTAAGAGTAAATATGACCTTAGTATTTAGTGTTAGCCAAGCAATCCTGTGTGCATTAGCTGGAGCAACCTACGTATCACCATTTGTTGGACGTTTAGACGACAACGGACATGATGGTATTGGTTTAATTAAGGATATTGCTAAGATATTCTGCCATAACAGGACAGATTGCAAGATATTAGCTGCAAGCATACGAGATGCCTGCACAGTAGGTAAAGCATTCGCAGCAGGCGCACATATTTGCACCATACCGCCGAAAGTCTTCGACGATATGTACAAACATGTGCTTACAGATAAAGGTCTATTTACATTCATGCACGATAGTGGACAGATCGGTTAAATTTTGACACAATTTTGTGAAGTGGTATATAGACGACGCCGGAAGGACGAAATCCCCCAAGGGGGTCTCAAAAACGCGGGCAGGCGGGCGCGTTAATTGTTCCCGCGACTCAACTATTCGCGGCGTGCACGAGGCAGAACGGTTGCTATGACTGGGTTCTCTGCGGACTATCAATCCGCCGAGGTCTCAAGTCGCGCACGTTCTAGACTATCGCGCCACGCGAGGTGAGACTTGGGTTTCAAGCGATCTGTTGCCACGCCAAACAACAATAAGATTACTTGTAATCTATTGTTACAGAATGTTAAGATACTGACCGAAGGTGGACAGAATGGACTACAATGGGACTAGAGATTGTTGTTTAAGTTTATTTTATTTCTCTCTCCAAGTATTGGTGAGAGAGATAAATAAAATTAACTACAACAACTCTCAAACTGTTCTTTACAACTTTCGATTATGTTCACAGCAATTCCTTCAGCTCGTACTTCTACAGCAGTAGAAGCTATCAACGTCAACCCATTCACTAAGGTTGTAAACCTTAGGTTCACCAATGGTTATGAGTACAAGTACTCAAATGTTAGCAGAGCTAAGATTGTTAATCTATTGATTAACCCTAACATGAGCTTCGGCTTCTGGGTTCAGTCTCTTGCGAAGCAAGCTATCAGAGAGCTTAGTTACCTAAGAGGTAACACCGTTGCTACTGGTAAGCTTTGCTACCAGATGACTGGTGTTGGCTATGCCAACGATTCACTACCTTTCTAGGTAGTGTTAGCGTCTGGGTTTTAACCTACGGTTCAACTCCGTAGGGACGCTGTTGACAACTACGTAGTAGTTTGTCATTCTTGTCCACCTTCGTACATCAGACCCAGCTTATGCTTGTCCACATCACCAAGAAATCCAGCAATGCTAAGACTGGCAAGATGCCAGTTACCACAACGGAAGAGAGCTCATGCCCTACCACATGTCCACACCATTCTTTGAATGGTGGTGGATGCTATGCCCGAACCGGTCCGGTCTCGTGGCATTGGTCCAAGGTTAGCCAAGGGCTAAGGGGTGGCACGTGGGATGAGCTTACAGACTACGTTAGTAGTCTTAAGCCTCGCCAGCTCTGGCGTCACAACCAAGCGGGTGACCTCGCATACACACGTGACGAGCAGGGACGCGAGCACATCAGGCTTGACCTACTCAAATCCCTTGTTATGGCTAACAAGTCAGCCAAGGCTCGTGGGTACACATACACACACCACGTGCTAGACACACACAACAGCGAAGCTGTGAAGTGGGCTAACCGTAATGGGTTTACAGTCAATGCTTCATGTGAGACTATGTCTCAAGTTGATGATGCGATAGCTCAGGGTATCCCGGCTGTCGTTGTCGTAGACAACAGCAAGCAAGTGCCAACACACACGCCAGCAGGCACACGTGTGGTAGTGTGCCCAGCGCAGACACGTGACACATCATGCGCTGAGTGCGGGTTGTGTGCCCAGCAGGGACGCAAGTGTGCGGTTGCATTCCTCGCACATGGCAATCAAGCCAACAAAGTTAATGCCAAATTGTCCACCTTAGTACAGTAATGTCAATGAATCAACACATTTACATGACCTACGATGACCGCTCACCTGAGAGCGTACGCGATGCGGACGAGACACACGCGCAGTTATTGCGCATGGGTTATCGCGTGATCGCGCATGAATGCGGGTACACCAGCACACGCTACGAGTACGCGCGTTGAGTTGTTGTAGTTAATTAGTATAAACAAATAACAGCAAGGACGCCAGTCTATGACTGGCTTCTTGGCGTTTTTATATTTTCACAATCATTCACAATCATGGACGCAGTTTCACAATCACAATCATCACGCAAGGACGCCGACGAATATGGCGAATACGAAATCATAGAACATAACGGTTATCAAGTTAAGCACTACATACAGTCAGGGACGCTACACAGCATGCCCAAGGACGCAATACCAACCTACCCAGAACCCGAAGGAGAACCCAGCTACTAATGACTATCTTTGAATTTAACGAGCAGCTTTGCGAAATTATCGCAGGCGAAGACGGCTACTACAACTATGACAAACAAGAAATTCTTGAGTTAGCCAAACAAATGAAAACATCAGCAGAAGAGTATCAAAACGAGCTCGAATGCAAGGATGCAGCCGAAGTACATGAACTGATGAATCCTGCGGTGTGCGACATATGATCACTCCAAACTGGCGACACCACAGCAACAAGCAGCCCAAGTACAAGAAACATGTACGAATCATTCAAGCTGCAAAGAAAAGAACTAAACAACTAATTAAAAAACTCACCTCACTATGACAATAGACGTAAGACAAACACTTAACTACAGCGCAGCAGTACGCAAACAGAAACCAAGTTGGGATGATGACACAGTCAGACGAGCTGCTGAATATCTTCTCATATTCATGGACGTAAGGCTTGAACCATACGACTTGAAGCAGAAACTAGACGAATTTGAAGATTCTATGCCATTTGGTATATAAAACACCCCTTTTAAATCGCCTACAAGGTGCCTGAAAAAATGCGCCGGTATGATAGTAACCCCCAAATTCACCCTGACAAGCCGACTGTCACTAAACCCTTGGCAATTCACAATCATCGCCCAAGGACGCTATGCGAATGTACAAAGTCGACTATAGAGATGAAACCTCATCATCTTATTTTTTCACTCAAGCCAAAGACGACGAAGATGCTGCATACTATGCACTCGATTGGACTAAGGCACACAGATACAAATTATTAGACGTTAAGGAGATTTTCTTAGTATGAAACGCAAGTATTACCCAAACAACTGGGATGAAATCCAAAAGGCTCCAGATGATTACTTTCCTTCAATGCCTTTTGAAGAGTTTGAAGACTGGAAAGTCTTTGGCTATGTACTACCTTCGCCTGTATTCGGCATTATTCGTAGTGAAAGCAAGGACAAAGTTGAAGAATATACATATAAGAGTGAATACCAAGCTAAGGAACGGGTAAAGAAAGAATTAGCTAAAGACAGACGAATAACACTATGCACTATGGAAGGTGTATGGCATATAAAACCTTTTTTAATCAATCCATGAACGAACAAACTTTTAGTCGCAGATTATACCAATTAGTAATAGATGTTCACAATCATTCACATTGCGACGAACTGTTACAAATTATGACCGAACAGGTGATAGATGATACAAATATTGTTGCAGAGCTAGGTTAAATTACCTATACTAAGAGCGTTCTTTAACTTTTGTTAACGAAATGCCCTTCTATTAACCTCACACAATGCAACTATTCAGCCGTAAAAACCTGTACATCGGATACGATGAGGACAAGTTTTGCGACTTTTCTATCCACATAGGTAATTTTTTGCTAGAATACCAATGTCCAGCCACCAAAGCCAATGGAACCGTTCAGACAGACGACAGATCTGGAGATGGAAAAGCTTCTGAAAGTGATGGAACTGTTCAGGAGTTATGACCCTGAAATACCAGCACAAGTAATTAGTGTCTTCTTATATATTGCTAGTCACGATGACTGCTCGAAAGTGCAGATTCAGGACAAGCATGAGGGATTGAACATGCCTAGTGCAAGTGCTTCCCGTAATACTGATTGGTTATCCAGTAAACACAGGTTAGGCAAACGCGGTCTTAATTGGGTCATCAAATATCGTGACCCTACTGACATGCGTAAACAAATCATGAAGCTATCACCTCAAGGTGTGCTTCTAGTCAAACAACTCAGAGACATCCTCTATGGTTAAATCCACTTGGAAACAATGCAGAGATTACACGCTCCGACATTGCCCATCATGGGTATCAGGCGGAGGTAGATCATCTGCGATCTTATACTCTGGTAAGTTTGGCGAGTTACATCCTTTGACTTTCGACCCTCACAAGATCACGATGCGTCTCA
>VTLG01016324.1_pt1 | contig 37767 bp, 31 predicted proteins | sample 4694571 | NCBI WGS metagenome assembly VTLG01 (sample SAMN12604809, study PRJNA352737) | marine metagenome | biome: ENVO:00000447; feature: ENVO:00000209|ENVO:00000569|ENVO:01000036; material: ENVO:00002151; isolation source: viral sequences binned using virsorter ...
ACAAGCCAAATCTCAACAAATACGAGGTAATCTAATGTCATTTAAAGACTTAAAAAAGCAGTCCTCTCTAGGATCTTTAACTCAAAAATTAGTTAAAGAAGTGGAGAAGATGAACACTACTAGTGGTGGAGCAGATGAAAGACTCTGGAAACCAGAAGTAGATAAAACAGGTAACGGTTATGCTGTTATCCGTTTCTTACCAGCACCACAAGGTGAAGATATTCCATGGGCTAAGATGTATTCCCATGCATTTCAAGGACCTGGTGGTTGGTACATTGAAAATTCTTTAACTACCACTGGTGGTAAAGATCCTGTATCTGAGCACAATCGTGAACTCTGGAACAGTGGTAATGAATCTGACAAGGATGTTGTTCGTAGACAGAAGCGTAAGCTTTCCTACTATGCAAACATCTATGTCGTAAAAGATCCTACCAATCCTCAGAATGAAGGTGGAGTATTCCTCTACAAGTTTGGTAAGAAGATCTTTGATAAAGTAATGGAAGCAATGCAACCAGAGTTTGAGGATGAAACTCCAATTAATCCTTTTGACTTCTGGCAAGGTGCAAACTTCAAGTTGAAGATCGTCAAGAAGGATGGTTACTGGAACTATGACAAGTCAGAGTTCGATGTAGTCTCACCTCTTCTTGAAGATGATGATGCACTAGAAGCATTGTGGACGAAGCAGTATTCTCTTGCTGCTGTTACTGCTGCTGATCAATTCAAGTCTTATGATGACTTGAAGAAGCGTCTTGATTATGTTTTAGGACATAAGCAACCTACTCGTCGTGTATTCGATGAAGAATTGGAGAACGAGAGTGAAGGTCGTGGATCATTTACTCCTGACTTTAAAACAAGTAAGTCAGAACCAGTAGCATCTGCTAGTTCAGAGGAAGATGATGCACTAAGTTATTTTCAGAAACTTGCTGAGGAATAACTACGAATAAATTTTAATATTTTCTGATGCTTTAAGGGTTCCACTCACATATTGACTGGAACCTTTTTTATATTCCATCATTTCTTCTAGATCATCTGTAATAATATGTAAGTAACTATTTTTGAGTAAGAATATATTTCTTTTTGCGTCTTCTAATTTAGATTCATAGTCATAGTTAGTGACTTCAGTAGTAATATCGGAGCGTGTTACTTCTCCTGATTGATACCAATCATAATAAGTGACTGAGTAATCAGAAGCTACTTGTAATCCTTCGGGAACTATTACTGCACCTGCTGTATTTTTTACTTCTTTGGTTTCATAGTGATGCGTATCATTCATTTTGTCATATGTTCCATACTTATCTAACATGAATCTATCAAAATCATTCTGTAATAGAGGCCATTCACTTTGAACATTGACAATATTATTTGATATAAGAACTACCCAATCTAAATCCGAATCCCCATAAATTTCTGCTGCTACATTGTCGGGTCTATCGTTACCTATGATTTCGTATTTGGTAAAGAAAGCAATGTTTTGGTAGATATCTTCTCTAAGTTTACCTCTTTTAAAGAGATTTTTTACAACAATATAATCTGATATCTTAGCATCAGGAAGTCTGCTAGGATATGCAAAGTCGGGTATGTAGTTGAAGTAATTTGACATAAGATTATTGATCTCCTATAAAGTTACCTGACTCATCATAAAAGTTTATGGACTCCACCATTTCCTGAGTTATCCCCTCACCCTCTTCTGTTGTACTATTATTATTTTCAATTATATTTGCAGAACCTGCATCCCAATCAAGATTGTCTGGTAGATCTCCTCCTGCTCCATAGTCATCATTATATACAGGTTCAAGTTCTTTAAATTGTAGACTGAGTTGATATGCAGTCATAACACCATCTTCATAAGTAGAGTAGTTTTGATCGGGACTATAATCAACCCCACATGATAGTAATGCACATTCTTTAATTTGACCGATATATGGATGCCTCTCCTTTCCTTTTGCTAGGTATTTGATCCTGAAAGTATGAGGAGATTTAAGGAATAACATACTATCGGATCTGATAGGTGCCATTGCTTGTTTAAAGAGTCTTATAATTTTCATAATTGATTTTGCTTCATCTTTACTTCTGGGAGTGAGTTGGAAAGCAAATTGAAAGGGTCTTAACTGAGGACTTTTGAATAATAATTCCATATTAGGATTCATAATAGCACCAGTTTGACGAGTAAGAAGACCACCTGATCCTCCTACTGCTGCTTGGGAAAGTGCAATGGATAATCCACCTGCTACTTCATTCTGTCTCTTTGTAAGTTGTGCTCCTATTTTACCTACTTCTCCAGCAGCATCTTGTCCTGTTAAGAACTTTAATGCAACATTAGCAGCAGCGGCTTCAACTGGATTCAGTCTACTTTCACCCCAGTCTACTGTTTGATCATCTCTAATTCCGCCGGGAATAGGTAAGAAGACAGTTCCGATAGGTTTTCTATCTTTTAAATCCTCACCTATACCACGATTCTCTTCAAAAGATGCAAAGGAACCTGTAGCTTGTTTGAGTTTATTAGGGACATATTTTAGAACATCAAATTGAATCATATCTTGATCCGTTTCTGCAAGGTCGGCGGGATATTTATGTCTTCCAAAATTACTGTCTCGTGTTCCGCTTCTTGCATCAATTTTTCCATTGATGGCTTCATTCATTACTCCTGTGAATTCTGTTCGATTTGCCATTCCTTCTGCATTAGATCCTGTTAAGGTTTCCGAATTTATTTGTGCTGTTGCTGGATCTATTCCATCGTTTATTTGGGATTGAACGACTGTACTTTGTGCTTGTTGAGTAACCGTTTGTAGATTAGTGGGATCACTAAAAAGTTCTTTTTGTTCGTCAGTAGCACCACCTAGTGAATCATTAAAAGTAACTTGCCCTGTTCTAGGGTTGTAGGTACCAATATCTTTATCTAAAATTATTCCTGGTTGATGTTGCCAGATGCGAACATTTCCTGTTTTTTTATCTACTTGTGTCCAGTATTGATCCTTACCCGATCCTGGCAGAGTAAAATATCCTGTATTGTCTCCAAAGTCAGGATCTTTATAACTATTTCCTCCATCAACTTTTACTTTGTCAGACATTTATAATTTGTTTATTTAATTATTTAGCAGGAACTTTCCATATTGTAGTGAGAGTAACTCATCTAACTCCTGATTCTCTACTATGTATAGTTGTCCGGCGAGTTCATCCCATGTATAATTCCTATATTTTTGCCAATGAAAGTTTAATCCTCGGAATCCCCATGGAAATAATTCCATACATGCAATCAATGGATGTTGATCATAGGTTTCATTAGGAGTTTTGGCATTATATACAAAGGTATAAAAATTTCCTGGTTCGGGTATGGGAGTAACAGTTTGATTGAATACATCCATAATAATCAGCATTATTTCTTCTGGATCAGTTGTATTTGCTTCTTCAACTAATCGTTTAAGTTCTTCTACCCGTGCAGTAGGAGATTTTTTTAGTTCCCCTTCAAAACCAAAGGTCTCCGATTGTTCCCTCTGTCTTTGGAGTTCTCTTTCTCTTCTTTGTTGGAGGGTTTTTCTTGGCATTATTGTATACCTAGTTCTCTTTCAGTAATGATTTTAAATTCTACTCTATGATCTTTGCACCATTCAGATGCAGCTGCCCACTTTGCTTGATTGACTGCATAGGTTTTACATTCATAGAGATATGATTGAGTTACTTTTTTACGTGGTTTTGGTGGACGGGTTTGTTTTCTGGGTTTAACCTCAATCACATAGGTTTTAAGATCCCCTGAGTTCTCTTTAACCTTTATAATAAAATCTGGATAGTAACGACGGGTCTTACCATCAGGAGCACGGTATGGGATAAAGAACTCTTCACTTCCCCACTCTACAATACTCTCATTGATGTCACAGTAATTACAGAACTTTCTTTCCCAAGAACTACGACAGATAATAGTGTTTGGATTACCCTTATATTTCTTAGGTTTAGTGGGTTTAAATAAACTTTTTTTACTTTCGGCCATACATAATATATAAGGTATAAAATATTTATAAATGCCTACACCAAAAACTATATCTGAAATTAAATCTAATTTACTTCGACCTGCTTTAACTTCTCATTATGAAGTTACAGTTAGTCCACCTCCGGGTACGGTGATGGACTGGTGGAAAAAGACAGGAAGACAAGGTAAGTTAAATTTACAATGTTCAGAAGCATCTCTTCCAGGATCCCAACTGGGTACAACAGAGGTTGCTAATAATTATCATGGGGTAACTGAAAGATATGTAAACCGAAGAATATTTGATGATAGAATTGATTTCACTTTTTATCTAGATGCAGGAGATTATACTGCTGTGAGATTTTTTGAGTATTGGATAAGCTATATTACTGAAGGATCAACGGGACCGGGACAAAAGGCGGGTAATTATTTTTATCGCATGAGATATCCTCGTGGAAATGGAGATGGATATATCACCCCTCAGGGATTATCGATTACAAAATTTGAAAGAGATTATAATGAAAATAAAGTTTTGCAATATGAATTCGTTAATAGTTATCCAATAGCCATTACTTCGATGCCTATATCATATGATAGTTCTGATCTCTTGAAGTGTAATGTATCTATGACTTATATTAGGTACTTAGTTAACACTACTTTTCCACCTCTTTCAGATAGTGCAACTGCACGAGTATCGTCTATAATAGATCAGGCATCTACAAATACTACAAGTATTCTTGGAGATATAATACCAGATCGAGTGGGATCCGCCTTCCCTCTTGGAGCCAATGATCTGTCAGGAACATTATCCAATGTTGGGTGATAAATAAGTATACTGAATTGTATTAGGACATTATGCCTTTACCAAAGATTGCCACGCCAACATATGAGTTGGAGTTACCTTCCACTGGCGAAACTATTAAATACAGACCTTTTTTAGTTAAGGAAGAGAAACTATTAGTTCTTGCATTGGAAAGTGAGGATACCAAACAGATCACTACTGCCATTAAAGCCGTTCTTAAATCTTGTATTCAAACAAAAGGAATTAAAGTAGAGACTTTACCTACGTTTGATATTGAATATCTTTTTCTTCATATTCGTGGTAAGTCTGTTGGAGAAACTCTTGAAGTTAATGTTATTTGTCCTGATGATGAAGAGACTCAGGTTAAAGTTAATATTAATTTAGATTCTATTGAAGTTGAAAAGAATGAAGATCATAATAAACAAATTAAACTTGATGATACTTTAATGATGGAGATGAAGTATCCGTCCTTGGATGAATTTATTAAAAATAATTTTGATTTTAAGGAAACCAATCAGATGGATCAATCATTTGCTTTAATTGGTTCTTGTATTGATAAAATTTATAATGAAGAAGAAGTATGGGCCACTGCTGATTGTACTAAGAAAGAAGTGAATGAGTTCTTAGAGCAGATGAATTCATCTCAATTTAAAGAGATTGAAACTTTCTTTGAGACTATGCCTAAGTTATCTCATACTATTAAAATAAAGAATCCGAAGACAAAAGTTGAAAGTGATGTGGTATTGGAAGGATTAGCGTCTTTTTTCGCGTAGCGATGACTCATATGAGTCTTGAGGCATATTATCGCTTAAATTTTGCCTTGATGCAGTACCATAAATATAGCTTAACAGAGATTGAAAATATGATGCCTTGGGAACGAGACATCTATGTGGCTCTTCTTCAACAACATCTTGAAGAAGAAGAAAGAAAACAAAAGCAAGCCCAATCGAAGCATGGCTGAGTCACGCCAACAATTAATACAAGGATCTTCTTTTTTTCAAAGACAAAAAGAGAAGTTAGGTAGCTTCATGGCGAAGAGGTCTACCATCACTGGTGGTGCTTTTAAGAAAGGAACAAGTCAAGAGTCATATGATAATATTGAGAAGAGAGTAGGTAATAATGAAGAAAAGATTACTTTTTTAAAAAAAATTATAAAAACAAGAAAAGATAATGTAGATAAGAAATTTGGGACTCAGAATACCTTGTTATCTACTTTACAATCCATTGCATCAAGTGTGGATTCTATTAGAGATACATTAATTCAAAGACAAGAATCTGGGGAAGAAGGGTCTGATGATAGAAGGACACGGGCAGAACAGGATGAGTTTGATAAGAGGGAAAAGGATTTAGAAAAAAAGAATAGATTTGAAGGTTTAAAAAGTGTAGGAAGTAAAGTACTTCAACCTGTAATGAGTTTGTGGGATAGGATATGGAATTTTATAAAGACATTATTTTTTGGGAAGATACTTCTTAACTTATTGAAGTGGATGGCAGATCCTGCTAATCAAAAGAAAATTAAATCTTTTGGTAGATTTATAAAGAATTTCTGGCCTGCATTGTTGACGGGTGCATTACTCTTTATGACTGGATTGGGTGGAATGATCACGAATATGACTGTGGCAATTGCATTATGGATTCCTAAAATGCTTGCTGCTATTGCAGGGTTGAAAGCGAAAGCATTGATAGGCGGTGCTGGGATGATGGGTTTTGGTAGAAAAGCTCTCTCTGCTTTTGGTGCTACGAGAAGATTTAATGAAGGTGGTGTAGTAGAAGGTCCATCTGGTGTAGATCAAGTTCCTTCAATGTTAACCGAAGGAGAATCTGTATTGCAGGTGGGGGCAAGAGAAAGAATGATGAACACCTTGGGTGTTGATCCACTTTCATTTAATGTAGGACCTAAGGCTAATAGACCTTCATTCTCTGGGGGTAAGAGTTTTTTCAATAATGGTGGGATTGCTACTAATCAACATGCACAGGTTCAATATAATCCAAAAACGAATCAGAGAGAAGTGGTAAGTGGTAATATTGATATTGACGCAGCTAACCAGATTAGTAGGAGGCTATCTTTAGAAAGGCAGGAGTCCGAGGCCATTAAATCTCATGGTTTCAATTCAGTTGAACGTAAAGAAGTACAGAAGCAAATTATGATTCTTGATGGTACTCCCGCCGAGGCTATTATTATTGAGGATGATGGACAACCTATAAGGATTAAAAGTTATAGTACCTTTGATGGTGTGACTTCAGTAGAGAGTGATAAAGATTATAAAAACAGATTATCAAGAGAGAAATTTAATCGTAATGTTGGTGGTGTTGCTGATTTTATGACATTCGGTATGTTTGATTTTGATCAACAAAATCGTAAGGGAGCACCAAAAGATTGGGGTATAAACAGGATAGCAGGGGGTATTGCTGATTATCTGACATTGGGACTCACTGATTTTGATAAGAGGGGTGCTGGTATCGCTCAGTTTAATCCTATAAGTGGCGGTAAGGATAAAGCATGGAGTACAATGAAGGAACTCCGAGAGGAAAAAGAAAAGAAAACAGATCTGACTTTATCTCAGGATCAGGAAACTAAATCATCGGAGGGTGTATCAAGGACAATAGACCGAACCAATGATACAGTGGAGGTAATAACTGCACAGCAAAGTGCCAATAATAATCTTCCACTTGATCCAGGAGGATCTGGTAATGAGATCCCTTCGTTTGATGTTGGAGTGACGAGGGATGTGTCTAAGATTAGAACCCTAGGAATAATGTTGTTGTGATATGTTGTTAGGATTATTAGGAGGAGCTGGTAAAGCATTATTAGGAGGAAGGAAGAAGAAGCAGGACGGTCCTAGGATGGCTCGCCGTGTGTTTAAGAGAGAAGGTGGTAGAGATATAGGGGAACAAGAAGCACCTCAACAACAACCACAACCTACTACTCCATTGGTTCCTACGACTTTTTCTTCTTCTCCTAAACTTATTAGTAAGGCAACTACTAATCTGGGTGGTAAAGAGACCTTAGAAGGAACTGCATTTAGAATTAAGACTAGTGTAGTCGAGATTGATACTCTTTTAAAGGGATCTCTTTTATTAGATAAGATGAGAGAGAAGCAGCGAAGGCAAAGAGAACAAGCAAGACGTAATCAAGAAGAAAAGGATTTAGAAAAAAGTAAAAGAAAATTCCCAAGTTTAGGTAGATTTTTACCAGGAAAAGCGAAAGGTTTATGGTCGAGGATAGCAAATTATTTTGTTACTCTCTTCTGGGGTATGATTATAATGAGATTGATTAAGAATGCAGGAGCACTTAGAAATGTAGCTTCCTTTGTATTTGGTGCAATGAACTTTGTTATTAATTGGGGTGGAAAAATTCTTAATTTTGCTGCGACGTTGGTAGATGGAGCATTTTGGCTTGCGGATAAAGCAGAGGGTTTGGTTGGAGGTATCTTAGGAAAGTTTGGACAGGAAGGATTCCAAAAATTATCTAAGACTTTTGTAATGCTTTTGAATGCAGCATTAATGGCTGCCATGATTAATTCTCGTGTTAATGTGGGTCTTAACAGAGCAGCAGGTGCGAGAGCAAGAAATCCTGGATTCTGGACTACACCGAAAGGTAGAGTTCCTGTAACTAGGGGAGTAGGGGGAACTCGTGGATTAGGAAGTAGAGTACCAGTAACAGGTGGTGGACGAGCTCCTTTTATTGGAGGGGGAGTCAGACCTCGTGTTACATCTAGTGTTAAACCAGGACTTCAAGCATTAAAAGGAACATGGAAGACAAGTGCTGCTCCTATTATCAAGAGGATTCCACTTGTTGGTGCCTTAATGGATTTTGCTATAAATGTTTTTATCTTTAAAGAATCTCCAGGAAGAGCAGCATTTAAAGCAATAGGTGCAGGATTAGGTGCAGCATTATTGGGTGGATTATCAAGTATTATTCCAGGTATTGGAACTCTTCTTGGGGCCATAGCAGGTGGTATGGCAGGTGATCTATTAGGTGGATGGATATATGACATGATCTTTGGAGGAGGAAAGGGAGCAGGGACAGGTAAGGTTTCTGAAAAAACAGCAGGAGATGCGATTCAAGAGTTTGGAACGGCGGTAGCGGCTGGTGGTGTTGCAATCTGGGCAGCAGATAAAGCATTAAGATCGGCGGGAAGAAGGGGTAGAGGTATTAAGGGAGCATTTAGAAGAGTAAGATCAGGTCCGCTTGGTAAAAGGATAAGGGGTAGAAGGATAAAAGGTAGAATAAGAAAACCTAGAAGATTCCCTCTGAGAAACAGAGGTGCAGCTGTAAAACTGAAAGGAGGATTTGGAAAATTTGCCAAAGCAAATGCACTTACTACGGCTATATTCGCTGGAATGGAATTCGCGGATAGGAAATCCATGGGTCAAACTAATTTACAGGCAGGAGCCGGCACGGTAGCAAGTACGGCAGGTGGACTAGGAGGTGCATGGGCTGGTGGTAAGGTTGGTGCAATACTGGGTGCAAAGCTTGGTGGTATTATTGGTAGTGTTGTTCCGGGTGCAGGAACAGCAGCAGGAGCTCTCGTTGGTGGCGGTATTGGAGGTGTTCTTGGGGTGATAATTGGTGGTATGAGTGGATCAATGTTAGCAGGAGGTATAACCGATGCTGCAACGGGTGCTAATAATGCACAACCAGGAGGAGGAATAGGAGATCAACAGATGGATGAATTCCAGTGGATGAGTTTCCATAAAGGTGGAATAGTTCCTATGGATATGACAGCTGCCTTAAAGGGTGGTGAGATTGTTATTGATACAAATAGTGTTGGTCCTGCTAAGAAGATGTTACTTGCTATTAATGAAGCAAGTGGATATCAAGGAGTGATGGATGCTATTTCCAAATTTGCTCCTTATGAATCTATAGGTCAGAAGACGGTTATAGTTGAAATGCCCTCTTCATCTACACCTCAACAACAAAGTCCAAATGATGATGTATCTGCTATGTTTGCATCCTTTTCACCATCTTCTTCTGGTGGACTTGATCCTTTTGAAATATTACATAAAGGTGTGTAAATAGTATTAATAAAGTAAGATAAATGAGTAATTTAGGACCACTATTCGATAAAACAGGACAATTTTCTGCCAAAGAATTAAATAAAAAGCCTGTTAATCTGAAAAAATTGACAGGACCTGCTTCTGTTGAGGAGTTGAGTGTGGTTTCTAATAAGGATTCTAATAATACTGTTGATTTAACGGGTGGACTTATTCGTTTATTATATTATGAAAGTCTTTTATCTAATACAGTGAGAATAACATATACTTATACTGATTCAGGAGATACTACTAATAATCAAAAGAGAGGTACTAATTGTAAGAATACTACTACCGCAGTAGATGGATTACCTATTGTGGGAGAAGAAAAAGTTAATGTGAGGTTTAGTGATAATAGAGGAACAAAATTAAAACTTGAAATGTATGTGAATAAGATTACTAATTTGGATGATGAGTCAACCAAGTCGGTTGCTCAATTGGATTTGGTATCGAAAGAATTTATAATTAATGAGAAGGGTGATAGTAGATTGGAGGTATGTATGGAAGGAAAGATATCTCAGCATATAAAGACAATTTTAACGGAGAATTTAAAGACTGAAAAGAAATTAGAGATTGAAGAGACAGGTGCAACGAATTATAATTTTATTGGTAATAGAAAGAAACCTTTTTGGTCAATGAATAATCTGGGTACGAAGGCCGCTCCAACAGGAAATAAGCCTGGTAATACAGGAGGATTTCTTTTATATGAAACAGCGAAAGGGTATTATTTCAAATCTTTGGATAAATTATTAGCGCAAAAAAAGAAAAAATCTGCCATTTATACTGAGTCCACAGAGGGTGAAAAGATTCCTAAGGGATATGATCTTAAAGTACTAGAATTTGTAAGGGATAGTTCGGTTAATGTTCAAGGGAAGTATCAGATGGGTGCATATTCTACTCGTTGTATTTCTTTTAATCCTTTTAGTTGTGAATATAATGAGAAAATTCTTACTGCTAATTTAAGTGGTTTAAAATTAGGAGATAATGCTCCGGGTAATCAAGACTATCTTTCTCTTGCGGGAAAAGAATTTTGGCAATCTAATTCTGAGTTGGAGAGTAAAGAATTAAATGCAGCCTTTACGAGAACCACTTGGAATATTACAGATACGGGAACTTTACCCGGAGGAACAACCGACCAACAAATTGATAAATCTAAGGAACAGAATTTTGATTTGGAGAATATTTTTAATCAATCTATTCAGAGATATAATCAGTTGTTTGGGCAGACAACTACGATTACTGTAGCAGGAGATTTTTCTTTACATGCGGGAGATGCTATATTTGTAGACTTTCCTAAGTTAGAAGCAGATACTAAGCAGGAGAGTGATAATAAGAATAGCGGAGGAAAATATATTATTGCGGATCTATGTCATTATGTTTCTTCTAAGGAGACTTATACTAAATTGGCTTTAGTTAGAGATTCTAGGGGTAGGAAAGGTACTGCTAGTGAGAGAACTGCTACGGGATCTGAGATTATACAAAATAAAACAACAGATCGTTACAGAATAGATCCTGGTAGTATATAATAAATATATTAGTAAGGGACTAATTTTATGACTACTAAAATTCCAAAGCACGATTTAGACCACGAAGTCTATCTAGATCCTAAGGATCATAAAGAGCATATCAATCATGGTATGTTAGAATATAGTGAAGCAGATTTGGAAATGCACAATGATGCATTTCATGACCATACCGAGGAGGAGGTAGATCCTAGTGATGCCAAGATAAATGATTGGCATACTCGACATCAAGATAAGAATCTTGAAGTTTATTGTGACAACCATCCAGATTCATTGGAGTGTAGAGTCTACGACGATTAAGATATGGAAGTAGGATCATTATTTAATTCAGGGATACTAGGGCAATCTTTCAATTGGTGGGTAGGACAGATTGCTGATGATTCTACATGGAGAGAAAACATTAATCCAGGGAAATTTGAGGATAAGGAAGCAGTTCCTGGCTGGGGTTATCGATATAAAGTGAGGATCATGGGTCTTCATGATCGAGCAACTGAGGTTATTGAATCCGAAGAACTTCCTTGGGCTACTGTAATGTATCCTATTACCAGTGGAGGTGGACAAGCAGGTGCATTCGCCACACCTGCTCTTCGACAAGGGAATGTGGTCTTTGGATTTTTTATGGATGGAGGACAAGAACAAGTACCTGTTATCATGGGAGTGTTGGGTAATAATCTTCAAACGAAACTTCAAACCAAGACAGAATTAACTGGTGGAATTGCTTACTCTGGTGTAAGTGGGTATGCTGAAACAGAAAAACCAAAACTAGAAGCAGAAGAGAGGGTACCTGATAGTGATATGACAATATCTAAACCCGCATCTAAGGAACAAAATATTGAAAAGGCGGCTTTGCGGAAAGCAACTGAGGATCTTAAAGTGGGAGAATCTAATGCGGAAACCATAGCATTAGCAGCGGCTGAAAGAGCGAGGTATGGATAAATGTTAGATAAATTTGGATTACCTACAAATTTTCCTCGTACACCAGGAGAAATAAAAGATATTCAGAATGCTCTTAGTGAGGTAGAAAGTTTTAAAACCCAATGGTCTACGGATGGATTTAATGTAGGTGAGATAGAAGAGTTTGCTAATAGTTTTGTAAAAAATAAAGTTATTGATGGTTTAAAGAGTAGGGTTGCCGATGCTTCTTCTGCTCTTACTCCTGCTGAACCTGGTGCTACCCTTGAAAGTGAAGCAATTCATGTAACAAGTGTGGGGGATGTAAGAAGAGAAGAAAAGTATCAAGAAAAGATTCCTTTAAGTAAAGTACAAGATGCGGTTACTTCGGCTACTAAGGGAATGCAGATTAATATTGAAAATGTGAGTAATAAAATTAACAAAATTTTAGAATCTTATGGAAACTATGCAGACATGGCATCCCGTCCTGAACTGGATATTGAAAAGTTGATTGAAGATGCAGCATCTGTTAATTCCAAATATATGAAGACCATCATGAATAAGATGATGGAATTTACTAACAAGACAGTAAATAAAGAATTATCGGCTGCTATATCCTCCATGCCAGCATCCAAGAGAGCAATGTTTGCTGATATGAAGAATTTAATGAATCAAAATAGTCTTCAATCCTTTGGTGATATTTCTAATGGTATGCAGGGAATGTTGGCTGGAATTTTAAAGCAATCTTTTAATGTAGATTCTTTAATACAACAAGCACAACAAAAAGCATTGAATCCTATTACTCCTATGAGTAGTTTGATGAATGTTAAAGATTGGATTCCCAGTATGCCTGTAACTAAAGGGGAGAAGATTAGATTTAGAAATAATATCTATACTGCTGAAAAATCTGGTAATACTGGTACTACTCTTCCCATAGAGAGAGATGGTTCTCAGCAAAGTGGTAATACAACCTTAAAATTTGATTCTTTCGTAGAAGGAGATGGATCTGATGTTAAGTATGGAGATGTAGGAACTTATCCCAAGGTTCCTATTTGTTATGCTGAAAATATTATTGGTCAAGCATTGGGTGCTAATAAGAAAGCAATAGATCAAGCAACTAGTAATGTTATAGATGGAGTTAATTCTTTTATTGGTGATATCCAATCAGAATTGGATGAAATGGATAAGAAAATGGAACCAAAGGCATTTGATAATAGTGGTGAAGGGAAGGTAATTGGATTTAGTGATGAAGAAGGTGGAGGAAATGTACAAGGTGGTAGTTATTATATAACAGGAGATAATATTGGTGTTACTGGATCGGGAACTGTAACACCTGTTGGAGTTGCCTCTACTGCACCTGGACCAGGTAATGGATTGACTGTTGATATAACTGTATCTAATGGTGGTGCGACAGGTACAACAGAGGGTGAATTGTATATTAAAATACTTGATGGGGGATCAGGATATAATACGGGGGGCGGAACTCCAAGTAATACTGGTACCAATACTGATGAAAGTACAACTGGTGGATCTGGAACCGGATGTTTAGCAAACATTACCTATTCCGGAGGGATAGGAACCAAGGTTACTATTACAGAAGGAAGTGGTGGTACGAATTACATAGCGGGAGATATACTTACTGTTACTGGTTCTAATGGTGGGTCTGGATGTACATTTGAGATCATTAAACCAAGGGGGCGTATTGATTCTGTGATAGGATCTACTCCAGGTATTGTGGTTAATAATCCAGGTCAAGGATATCGAGTGGGAGAATTAGTAACGGTGTTTAGAGAAACTTATAATAGTGTTGCACCTGATGCTACGTTTACCATTACTAGTGTCTCTGATCCTGGTCCAGTTAAGATGGAGGCTCCTAAATCAGGAAAAAATAAACCTCAAAGTATGGGTAGTATGTTAAGTAAAATTGGAAATATTGGAGGCAGTTTAACTAGTGCATTGAATTTTAAAAATATAACATCCAATATTTTTCCTTTTGAACTTCCTCCTGTTCCTGCTATGTCAGATTTCTATACTCTGGCAAGAGGATCTGGTGCTATGCCTGACGGTGAGATGCCAAGTATGAAATCAATTGGGGATGCAGCTGCTAAACAATTCCCAACACCACCCATTAAAGATCCATTATCATTTGTTCAACCTGCTAAGGATGCGCTGGATGTTATTCAGGATTCTAATTTGGATGATGTAATAAATGCAAGTCAGGCAGAACTTGATGAAGCATTTGATATGTTCTAATAAATATACCTATGACATTTAATCTGTTTGGACCACCTACGAAATGTGATATTAAAGTCGGTTATATTTCAACCGATAGAGGATATGTGGCGGGTATAGGTATTCATGATGCTAATGTATATGCTAAAAGCAATCCAGGAACTACTTTTATATTTGCTACCAGAGAAAGAATTAGATATTTAAATATCAATGAGGTTAATAAATTAACTCCTGACGATCTGACTTCCCAAGTAGATGAGTGTAAAGGGATTCAGATGGATAAGAAGTCTGATGATGCACCTATTAAAGTAATTTTTATGGGTGGTGGCGGAATAGGTGCTCAAGCTAATCCTATTATTGGTAGAGATGGTGGAGTTATTGGAATTGATATGGTACATCGGGGATTTGGATATCAATATCCTCCTCAGGTTGAAGTAAGAGATGAATCAGGTATTGCAGCAGGGGCTGTGGTAATCGCTGGAATTGGTACGACGGCTACTGTGTATCAGACTTATGAAGATGAGGAAGATTTTGAGGTATATGATTTAGATACTTGTGCTCCTCGCCAAGTAGGGTTTGGAAGTGTATATAATATTGATGGAAAAAATATTGGATCATGGAATCCTAATCGATATGTTAACCCATCTGAGACACCTTTTCAAGAAACAGTAGAACAATATATTAAATTTTTAAATGCACCCAGAATTCCTTGGTGGACTACACGTACAGAGGCACCTTTAAAGACAACGGGTGATGGTAAAACAACACGAAATTTTTATAAGGTTGATTTTTGGTATTGGAAAGATTTTTTAAACTCATATGGAATTTCACCAGTTCCAAAGTCAAATATAAAAGGATCTGATTTTGCAGGAAAATGGTATACATTTGAGTGGAATGTAGATTTTCCTTATGATGGGGATTATGTTTTTAGAGCACAGTGTGATAATGAGGGTAGATTCTTTTTAGATAATGAAGCGGTTTCTGATTTTAAAATAGGAAAAGGTGGTGCTGCTGGACATGTTTTATCTAATCCTTTACGTTTTAAGGAAACTGTTAAAAAAGGAAAGCATAATTTAAGATTAGAACTTTATAATCATCATTTCAGAGAAAAGTTTAAAGTCCAACAACAAGGAACTGGTCCTCAACAGGATATACGAAATGAAATTCAAGTAGCAGGAACAGATTTTATTAAAAAGAGTAATGGATATTTTATGAAGGTAGGTGGAAATGTACAGACTGAAGTAACATTGAAACTTACTTATAATGATAATCCAAAGACGGCGGGTACTGCAATTACGAAGATTATTATTCCTAATACAGATGGTCCTGATCTTATTTTAGAAAGAGAAAAGAGTGGAAGTAGTTATAAAAAAAGTGGTTCTGTTACTGCCAAGGGTGTTTTTACTAAAAGTGAAGAAGGATATGGACCTATTCAATTGTTTGGAAATGATGGAGGGTCTAAACTTGAACGTAAAAATGTAGCATATGGTGCAGAGACTACTCGTTATGGTGTAATAAATTTCTTTGATACTCATGGTACTGATATCAATGCTTCTTTAAGAGCATTAAGTGCTGTTAATTTACAAGATTCAAGAGAAGTTAGGGGTAAAATAACAGGATTAAAAGCCACAGAGACAACAGAAGTTGTTACTGTTTTTAATACGGTTGATTATATCAATAAAGCCAATAGAAAATTATGGAGAACTAATGTTTATAATCGAGGAGGATTCCTAAATGAGTATGGGATTTGTCCTTTTGATACTAGTGTTGCGTTAAATGACAATCCATATGCAGGAACTCATAAAATTGTATGGGGGAATGTTAATTTTCCTGTGACAGGAAATTATGTTATTGAAATAGCTGTTGATGATAGTGTAAATTTACAGATAGGAGATCAAGTTTCTATTCGTAAGGAAGGATTTAAACCAGGAACATCAGTAGGAACAGGGAAGTATCGTCGCGTTCATACTATAAAGCAAGGAAACTATCCTATTACTGCTGATCTAGATCAAATTACTGGTGGTAGGTTTGGTTTTGATGGGATTAAAGGTACTAATCCTATGGCATTAGCCATTAATATTGAGACTGTATATTCTGAAAATGAAAGAATAGTGCAGAAGTCTTGGGAAGAAAATCCTATGTCTATTGCAATGACCATTGAAGCTCCCGCACCACCTATTCCTCAACAACCTGTACCAGTACAGACCGGTGCTTGTCCTCCTAATCCTTTCTGGACTACCAGATTTCCGGCTAAACAACAGTGGCATCCAGTAGCATTTAAGCATTGGCCTAAGTTTATTAATAAGTATGCAATGTCTCCTGTTCCTCCTTATGATGATAAGAATACCTCAGGTGGGGGTGGTATTTGGATTAATGAGTGGACTATTGATGTTCCTTATGATGGATATTATAAGATGAAGGGAGAAGTGGATGATGAGGCTGAGTTCTGGATAGATGGGCAGAAAGTATTAGATCTTCAAAAGAAAAGGAAAGGAGAGTCTAAATTCTTTTTAAAAGAAGGATCTAAAACTATAAAAGTGGAGATTCATAATTATAAATTTGAAGAGACTAAGTTAATTGATCAAAAGATTTTTAATACTTCTGATTGGTTAGGGAATACGGCTCTTCCTGCTACAAAGAAGAGTGTAAGATTTAAGATTACATCAGGTTCTATGTTTTCTAATGGAATAGAGATTCCTGAATTAGGTATTAATTTTGCTAAGGAATTTACTCCTGTTAGAGATGCAGATGGAAATATTTTAGGTCAAAAAGGTCAATTAAAAGAAGCTTTAGTAAAAGAAGTAGAGATTAATAAAGTATATACTATAAAGGTGACAAGTAAAGAGACAAAACAGGGAGTAAGATTAAGAGCAAAAGGATCTGTTTTACAGATGGAAGATCATACTGATGGAGATTGGAGCGATATTCAATGTGCTGCTAGTGATGGAAGATTCTATGATTTTAAAAATGGTCCTAATGAAGCAACGTGTAAGTTTATAGTCACTAAACCACCTAAGGTTTCTGATAAAACTACTTTGGTGGGAGGAACTATACGAGAGGGAGTAACTTATGAAGGTCCCCGTCTTGCGAGTTATGGTTCTTTTCCTGATATGGGAAAATTATTTTCTCCTTTCCATCAAGATCCTCAAGAGATTATGGGTAAGTCTTGGAATCTAAAATGGAAGAATGTTAATTTTCCAGAGAGTGGAACTTATACTTTAAATATTATTGCGGATGATACTTTAACCGTCAAGATTGATGGAAGAGAAGTTGGTTTCGTGAAAGTAATGCAAGGAGTAAGAAGTTATAACTTTGAGGTGGCAGCAGGAAAGCATTCAATAGAGATGAAATTAACTAATATTCCTGCTCCTGTGGGGACTACTTTCCGTACTAATCCTGTTGTGGGGGGAGCTCTTATAACAAGAAAGGTGAGAGTGGGAACAGGAGTTCTTAAACCATGGATGGTTAATCCTGTTTATGTTGCTGCTAAACTTATTCCTCCTCCTTGTCCTAAGGCAATAGGAGGTAAAGGTACGGTTGATCCAGTGCGTCCAATTGATCCTGGATGTGGATACCGCCCTCCAAAGGGTCCAGGATATCCGGTGGGGTTAAAATTAACCGAGATAGTTATTACGAATAAGGGTATTAATTATAATTGTGCAGTAGATCAAGTAGTGATAGAACCTAATGAAGGGGGTGCTAAACTTTCTTTATGTGATTGTGGTCCTTTTGGTACTATTAATAAAGTTTGTGTAGATGATGGTGGATTTGGATACACTAAGGTTCCTAAGGTTAGAATCATTTCTGATACTGGAATAAATGCTGAATTGGTTCCTGTATTTGAAACTGTTCGTGATCCTGTTGGTCCTGCTATTGATCAGGATAAATTAATTCAGGTTACTGATCTTGTGGGTGTAAAGCAGACAGGATATTATGAGGGTCGTGCATATTATGGGGCTATCTTCTATAAAGAGGGTGTTAAATACGCAGGATATTATGAAACTCCTGGTGAATTAGTTCAAATTTATGATACAATGCAAGAAAGTATTGATGGTATGGTTACTACACCTCCATCAGCAATCCTCAGACAGGGTACTGATATAAGTAGTGATGATCCCAATCTTAATATTCCTGGTACTCCTGATAATCTAGTATGACAAAAGGAACTCCGATAGTTCAGCAGAACGATAGACTAAGGAAAGATCCTCCTACTAGTCCGCCAACGGATACTGCCAAGCAGAATTTTTCTGCTCAACAGTATGGAAATGCAAAGGGACATATTTGTTTTGGAAAAATACATAAGCAAGGAGATGTTACAGAAGGAGTTGGTCTTCATACTCCCGATGGAGAGCATCAATTATCATTAGATATTGATGGACCTCGTGCAGGATGGACTGTTTCTACCAGTCCTGGTTCTTTTATGGTGGAATGTGGGAAGAAGAATAATGATAAGGTAGATAGTTTGACTCTTACTGCATGGAATGGTAATATTGTTCTTAAAGCTCACAATGGTAAGATTAGATTAGAAGCAGATGATATTGAGATGACTACAATGGGTAATGGATCCCAAGGTAATGTAGAAATCAATGCAGGTCAGGATGTTCTTATTAATGCACAAAGGAAATTCTTGGTAACTGCTTCTTCTTATGCTAAGATTGCTAGTGCTGGTGACTTTGAAATGGCAGCCAACAGTGTGATGTCTGTCTATGGAGCATTATTTAATGCTGTTACTGATTCGGTGACAGGAAAACCTGCTAAGAATGGTAGCGGCCAACGTGAAAGAGAAAAGAACAATCAAGTATAGGAATTAAAATGGATCAAAAAGACACAGTAGTTTTTGGTAAATCAGTAAGAGTAGGATACGGTGCTATTTGTCCTGCTATTAAAGAAGGTGATGAAGAAATTTGTGGAAGTATACATGCCGAAGGTCCAGTAGTTTTTGGAGAACCTTCGGAGTTTGATCATGCTGGTGCAACTTTAATGGTGGGATCTTTGAGTAATGATGATCCTGATTGTGAGATGCCCACTAAATCTCTTGGTATTTCTGGTGGTATTCCTACGGCTCAATGGATTAAGGGTGGAGTTTTCCTAGATGGAGATTTATATGTCACAGGATCTGTTGATTGTGTTTCCACTGGACGTTTAGAAGCAAGACATTCCGTAGCAGATGGTCTTCCTAAGAAATTTGATATTCCTCATCCATCACGGGAAGGATATCGTCTTGCCCATGCATGTATTGAAGGTGCAGAGGTTGGGGTTTATCATAGAGGAAGAGTAAGGAATAAAAAAGAAATTGAACTACCTGCTTATTGGAAAGATTTGGTACATGTAGATAGTATTTCGGTACAACTTCAACCAATCGGTGCTCATCAGAATATTATTATAAAGAGATGGGATGATGAGAAGATATATCTTCAAGCACATGGAGGAATGCCTATTGATTGTTTCTTCCATGTATATGCAGAAAGGAAGGATATTAATCCCTTGACTGTGGAGTATGAAGGTAAGACTTGGGAAGATTATCCTGATAAGGACGCAAATGACCCTCAATATGCGGGTCAGAACACATGGACACGTTGACTTCTCATTTAAGATAGGGTAAAATCAAGTGAGCATGATCACTGCTTGGATGGACGAAGAATACTTAATGAAATGTGTGGTGGATCCCACGAAGAAAACTTTTTATCTTTATTCTAATGAAGGAGATACGAAGGAGGTTAATTGTGATAATACTGAACAGTTTATGAATGTATTGGGAGTTGTACGGGCTATGTGTCCAGAGGAGAGGTTGGTCTATGCAGAACCTCTCTCAGGGAAAAACGAAGTTTAATTCTAAAAAAGTGGGAAAAAAAATCCCATCATTTTTTCCTCACATAAGGTTTGGCAAGGATTTTTGGAATAAATAAAATATGGATATAAAACTCTGGTATTCCAAAGATATGAAACAATGGCGGTGGACTTTTGTGGATCCCGTCACTGGAAAGCATGAGTCTGGGCAACAATATCATATTCGAGATGCAATGAATGATGTAGCCACTACCATAGAGAATATGGTGGATAGGCGGGAATATGAAGGAGAGGATTAAAGCTAAATAATCCATAACGGCTATAAGAACTAATAAAATGGGTCTTTCAAGATTAGACAATTTTCTGAAATCAGTTCGGGGAAATATACTCTACGTCAATCCAAATGACCTAGATGCAACTGATAGTATTGAAAACCAAGGTAATTCACTTACCCGCCCATTTAAGACTATTCAACGTGCGTTGATAGAATCTGCTAGATTTTCATATCAGAAGGGATTAAATAATGACCGATTTGGTAAAACCACAATATTGTTGTATCCTGGTCAACATACATTAGATAATAGACCTGGTTATCTTCCTTATGGTTCAAATCAGTATTATTTGAGGAATGGTTCAACTTCTAATGATCTTCCTCCATATGACTTAAATTCCAATTTTGACTTAGATTCTCCAAATAATGAACTTTATAAGTTAAACAGTGTTTTTGGTGGTGTTATAGTTCCTCGTGGGACTTCATTAGTTGGTTTAGACCTTAGAAAGACGAAATTAAGACCAAAATATGTTCCTTCTCCTACAAATGATGCGATTGAGAGAAGTGCATTATTCCGTGTAACTGGTGGTTGCTATTTTTGGCAATTTTCCATGTTTGATGCTGATCCAAACGGAAAGTGCTATCTTGATTATACTGTTAATGAATTTGTTCCTAATTTTTCTCATCACAAATTAACTTGTTTTGAGTATGCTGATGGAGTTAATAATGTTGTAATTAATGATGATTTCCTAGATTATTCAGCAGGTCGTACTGATCTGGATATGTATTATGAGAAAGTGGGTCTAGTTTATGGACAATCTTCTGGTCGTGCCATTTCCCCAGATTATCCATCATCAGGGGTGGATATTCAACCTAAAATTGATGAATATCGTATTGTTGGTTCAACTGGTAAGTCTGTTGGAATTTCAAGTATTAAGGCAGGTGATGGATCGACTGCAACGACTACCATTACAGTTACTACATCAGAAGCAGTAGATGGATTGCAAGTTGATACTCCATTCCGTGTACAAGGAATTACTGCATCTGGATATAATGGACAATATGTTGTAGCAACAAAACCAAGTGATACTATTGCTACCTTTACGGTTCAGAATGCACCTGCTGTTGCACTTCCAACAGTTGCTGGTGCTACTCTTGCACTAAGTTCCGATACTGTGACTTCATCTTCACCTTATATGTTCAATATATCGTTGAGATCAGTTTATGGTATGTGTGGTATGTATGCTGATGGTGATAAAGCAACTGGATTCCGTTCAATGGTTGTTGCTCAGTTTACTGGTATTGGTTTACAGAAAGATAATAATGCGTTTGTTCTTTATAATAATGATACTCCTCAAACAGGAACATATGATGATTCTACGGTTGTAGCAAATTTACATACAAATTCTAAGGCAGTTTATAAGCCATCATATAAGAATTACCATATTAAATGTTCTAATGATGGAACTTTACAGATTGTTTCTGTGTTTGCTATTGGTTATGCAGAACACTTTGTAGTTCAGAGTGGTGGTGATGCTTCAATTACTAACTCTAACTCTAACTTTGGTGCAAAAGCACTTATTGCTGAAGGATTTAAGAGGAATTCATTTAATCAAGATAATACAGGATATATTACTCATATTATTCCCCCAAAAGAGATTCCTCTTACCGAGAGTGCAGTTGAATTTGAATCTATTGATGTTTTAAGGACTATTCCTTCGGGATATTCTGCTATTGGTGTTGGTTCTACTGCTCAATTATATCTTTATGGAAAAACCAATGAAGAATCTAAACCTGAAAACGTAATTGAAGGATATCGAGTTGGTGCAAGAACCAATGATGCATTAAAGGTTCTTGTTTCTTCTTCGGGTACTGTTACTGAATATAGTTCTCGTATTGTAATGCCTGGTTCTCAGGATAGTTCAGAGAAAGTATTTACTGTAAATCAGAGTCCTACTGGAATTAATAGTATTACGACAAATGCGATTACTTTAACTGCTGCTCATACCTTTATTAATGGGGAGTCTATTCGTGTATTAAGTAATAATGGTCATTTACCGGATGGATTAGAGTCGAATACTGTTTATTATGCCATTACTAATGCAAGTGCTTCTTCTGGATTATCTACTGATACCCAAGTTAAAGTTGCAAAGACCTTAAATGATGCATTAGATGGTGAAGCAATTAAAATTAATAGTAAAGGTGGTGTTTTAAGTGTTGTAAGTAGAGTATCTGATAAGAATTCGGGTGATATTGGACATCCAATTCAGTGGGATGCTTCTCAAAGTCAGTGGTATGTTAAGGTTGCTGCGGCAGCTACTGAGAATGCCATTTATCCAACAGTTGTGGGATTGGGTTCTACTGGACTTGGTAATGCCACTTCTAGGACATATATTAAGAGAAAATCGGATAATAGAAACTCTGCTGATACTCTCTATCGTGCAAGATATGTTCTTCCTAAGGATGGTGGAACTGCAAGACCACCTAGTGAAGGATTTATTCTTCAAGAATCTAATACTGGTACAGGAACTACTACGCAGATACAAACCTATTTTGGTAGCGGTTCTCTTTCTAATAATACTGATAACAGAAACTTTAGCTTTATTTCTAATGCTACATGGGACGGTAGTAATGTTAGTTTTGCCACAGAACTTCCTCACCATTTATCCATTGGATCGCAGGTTGAGATTGTTAATGTAACAAGTACAGAGAATACATCTGGTGCTGCTAAGGAAGGATATAATAGAACTTACACTATCACTGGTATTAGTAGTTCCAAGGAATTTACTGTTGGATTGACCACTAATCCTGGTACTTTTAGTAATAACGTTGATACAAGAAATGCCTCACTTCCTTATTATAAGAGGAAGAAGTATGATAATACTTATTATGTCTATACTAGTGAAGAAGCGAAGAAGTGGGTTTCGGGTGAACAAGATGGTGTTTACTATGTAACTTTATTAAATGCTTCTAATAAACCAACAGTTTCACCTTTCACTGCCGAGAAATTCTCTCAACCTGTTAGAGAACTTTATCCTCAAACTGATAGGGATACTCCTAATGCTGATCCTGATGCAGCAAAATCTTTTGTTGATTCGGGATTAATCGGGGATGTTGTTGTTAATAGTGTTAAAGATAGTGTTACACGAGAGACTTTAAAGAAATATAATAGAGATAATGATATTGGTGTTGGTATTACTAATATTACCTCTACCACAGGAACTGCTCATACTATTACCACTCTTATTGATCATGGACTTAATCGTTTAACACGATTAACTGTTACTGATGCTGGTGCTGGTTATGGTAGTGGTAGTGGTGCTGCGGAAGATCTTTATAATGCTAAGTTGGTTGCTATTGGATCTTCTATCACAGGTCAAAATGCGACTGCTAAATTGACTGTTGATAGTAGTGGTACAATTACTGCTGTTAAGGTAATGGATGGTGGTAGTGCTTATGGTATAGGTAATACCTTAGCCGTAGTTGGGGTAGGTACTACTACTGGATATAGTGAAGCCGTACTTACCGTAAGTAAGGTTTATAATAATGTTGGTGATACATTGAGAGTAGTTGGAATTAATTCTGCCACATACTCTGGATATAATGATCTTTATAGAATTACTGGAGTTGATGTAGGAGCAGCTACAAGTATTACGGTATCTTCTGCATCTACTATTAGTGGAATTGCTAACACTACCAGTGGAATTGGTGCAACTGCGACGACGGATTCTTACTTATATCTCACTGGTGAAGCACTTAGATTAGATACTATTGCTTATAATAAGACAACTGGTATTGCTACTGTTACTACGGGTAATCCTCATGGATTGAGAGTAGATCATAGGGTCGAGTTTACTGGATTTACTACAACAGCAGGTGAGACATATAATGGTAATTGGGTTGTAACTGAGAATGTAAACCTTAATTCTTTTGCTGTTAATCTAGGTATAGGAACAACTGCACCAACCGCAACAGGAACTGCATATGCATATCGTGAAGGATTTGCTGCTAATGATGGTGTTATTACTGAGAATAGTGAGAGTTTGAATGGTAGAATGGTTCCAACTTATGCTGGATTAACCACTACTTTATCCGCCACCGTTGCAACAGAGACTACTAATACGGTTTCTATTACTAATTTAACTTCATTAGATGTTAATATTGGTGACTATCTCTCTGTTGATGATGAAATTGTAAGAGTTAAGACCACTGTTGGTGCTGCTGATGTTTCAGTAAGTGCTTTCCGTGGGGTATTAGGAACGAAAGCAGGTATTCATACAGTTGGATCTGTTGTAAGAAAATTGTGGATGAATCCCGTTGAATTGAGAAGACATTCTATTGTTCGTGCTTCTGGTCATACATTTGAATATGTTGGGTTTGGTCCAGGTAACTATTCTACTGCATTCCCTGATAAGCAAGATCGTTCTCTTTCTCTTGAAGAGGAACTCCTTGCACAGTCTATTGAAAGAGATGCTGGTGCAGTATTCTACACTGGTATGAATGCACAGGGTGTTTCTTATAATGGAAATAAGAGATTAAGTTCTGCCACAGGTAAAGAAGAAATTATTAATACACCTGTTGCTACTGTAACTGGTGAAGATATTAGTGAACTTCCTGGATTAAATGTAACTGCTGCTACGGAGATTAATGTATCAAGATCACTTAAAGTAGAAGGTGGATCAGACAATAAGGTTGCTTCTGAATTTAATGGTCCTATCATTGTTAATAATAAACTGACTTCTAACTCTGACAAGGGTATTGAAGCACAGTCTTATTATCTACAAGGAGATCAGACAGTTTCTAGAAAGCATGATCTTTCTGATACTTTACCTTCTCTATCTGGAAACCCTGGTGATATAACCTACTATTCCGATCCATCTGATGGTGGATACTTAGGTTGGGTTTATAGTTCTAATAATGAATGGCGTAGATTTGGAAATGTAAGTATTTCTGGTACTACGTTCATTGGAATTTTCGATCAAGTTGGTATAGGAACTACTACACCAAATGAAGCACAACTTCAAGTTGGATCTGGATCTTCCTTATTCTCTGTTGATAGTGTAGGGGTTGGTATTGGTACTACTGCTAATCATTATGCACTTCATGTTGTTGGTGGTACTAATATTGTTGGATATGTAACTGCTACTGGATTTAGTGGTGATGGTTCTGGATTGACCGATATTAATGCTCCTTCTTCTGGTTGGACTAATGTGGTATCAGGTGGTTCATCTATCACCTATAATACAAATATTGGATATGGTGGATCAATTGGTATAGGAACTTCGGCTCCTGAGTATCTCTTAACAGTTGGTGCTTCTGGTACTGATACTACTAGTCTTTATGTAAATGGTCCTTCACAGTTTATTGGAATAGTTACTACTAATAATACATTTGTTAGTGGTGCATTAACTGCAACGGGTGCATATAGTTTAGAAAATGTTTCTTCTGGTGTTATTCAGGCATCTTCTATTGGTGTTGGAACTGACAATCCCTTAGGATCTGTTCAAGTGGGTAGTGCAGGTACTCAGGTATGTGTTATTACAGGAATTGGATCCGTTGGTATAGGAACTACAAAACCCGAAGCATCATTAGATGTCAGAGCACATGCTAAGTTTAAGTCTTACTCGGAGAATGTTGGTATTCTGACTATTGCTTCTAATGTGGTAACAGTTGATTTATCACAGGCACAAAGCTTTATTTGTACTGCTACGGATACCATTGATTCCTTTACTTTGATTAACATTCCAAGTGATTCATCCACATTTACTCTTAAAATGACTCAGGATAGTACTGGTAGTCGATCAGTAGGTATTGACACCTTTAAAGATAGTGGTGGTAATACTATCCCAGTTTATTGGCCTTCTGGTGTTGTTCCAATAGTAACTACAACAGCAGACAAGACAGATATTTACACCTTCAAAACATTTGATGGTTCTAATATTACTTCTGTGGGTATTTACGGTATTATTGGCGGTCAGAACTTCTCCTAATGAAAATATTTCAGGATAAAACGGTAGATTTGGACCTTAATGGTCCAATTCTTTCATTTACAACTGAACCTACAGGTGTAGGGTCTACGGGAGTTGGTATTAATTCTACTGGGGGAGGAAGTGTTGAATTAACTGGTATTGCTACTGCCACATTTCCTACTAGTGCTACTAATGCTGGATATGTTACTTATCGTTGGTATGAACAAGGAGTTGGTGCATTATCAGATAGTACTTATGTTACAGGAACAGCTACTACCACTTTAACTCTTACTAATTTAATTACTCCTAATGATAATCAAAGAAAGTTTTATTTGCAAGCAGATTATATTCCATCTTATTATGTTACAGGAAATGCAACAAACGACCCTTTTAATTCTGGTATAGGGACAGTAACTGTTGATCCTTTAATTGAGATAGGAGCTCAACCTGCCAACCAGACTACTTTAATTAATTCTACTACGGGTGTATATGATACAGGTCAATTTATTTCTTTTACAGCAGATACTAGTTTAAGTGATAGTTTTTTCGCTGATGATATAACCTATCAATGGTTTATTGATGGAGAAGCAGCCACTGATGGGGTAAGAGAAAAAATTACAGAAACTTCTTCAACTGTAGTTGGAACAATAGAAAATACGTATACTGAAACTACTGGACCTATAATAGTTCCATCCAGTGCAACAGATATTGAAGTAGTTCTTGCTGGTGGAAGAGGTGGAACTGGTGGTTCTGATGGTAATGGACCGGGTGGACGTGGAGCAGAAGGAAGGGCAGGTAGATTTGCTATGTCTGATGGGGCAAAAGATTTACATTTTTATATTGGTTATGCTGGAGATGGGGGAGGTAGTGGTGGACCGACTGTTGGTGGTGGAGGAGGAATTAATCCTGCAGATCCTGGATTCAGTGAACCAACCCAAGTTGGGGGTGGAAACGGTGGTGGAGCTGGTGAACGTGGTTGGTCAGGTGGTGGAGGAGGTGGTGGAGCAGGTAGTCATTTGACTAATAACGGGTCTCGCATTCTTGTCGCTGGTGGTGGCGGAGGCGGTGGTGGTGGATCCCATAATGTGGCAGGAGAACCAGGATTTGGGCGAAGAGATAATACAGGGCAATTCTTTGGAGAGGGAAGTCTAGTTAGGAATGAGAGGGGTGGTAATGGAACCACAAAAAGTGGTGACGGTGGCGGCGGCGGTGGCGGCGGTGGCGGTGCTTGGCCTTCAGGATCTGGGGGTGGTTCGGGACAAGATAATTCTCATGGTGGTGAAGCAGGAGAAGGTGGAGGAAGTGCATGGGATATGAGTGTTCTTAGTAGAGTAGGAAGTCCCAATCAATGGTTAAATGATGGAAATGGATATGGGTATCTTAAATATACAGGAACTACGGGTGCATCAGTAACAACCACTAGAAAAACAACTATTTCTGGATCTACAACTAAAACTCTTAAAGTTGCATGTGATATTGTTGGTGTTCAGACTGCTCAGTGTAAGATTTCTTCTGCTACCGCAAGTAATTCTTTTGTCTTGACAAATGAAGTTGCGGCGGTTTTCGTGGATAATACAGCAGCCAATACGATACAAATAGAATCAATTGGTACCACTGATACTGCTAGTTTAACGGAGATTAATTTAAATAATGGAGAATATGCATTTAATGTAGAAGGAGTGGATGCTGATAATAATGGAATTAATCAGTTTTATGTGCTTTATTCTCCAGATAAAGATATGGATGTTGAAATGGATCTCTATGGCGGAAAGGGTGCTAATGGACAAGGAGGAGCTTTAGGTGGTGAAGGGGGATATTCTAGAATTAGATTTACATTAGAACAGAATCAAGAGTATGTGATTGCAGGACTTATTTCTTCGGTAAACACTCCTTTTGTTTATAGACGAGGACTTTTAATGACATGTGTAGGTGGAGGTGGTGATGCAAATAATACTCCTGGACAATCAGGGGGAAATGGTGGTGCAGGAGGTGGTGTTAATGTAACAGGTCAAGATGGATTTGGAAATGGACGTGGATTCGGTGGGAATAGAATAGCAGCAGGATCTTTGGGGGGAAGTGGGGTGTTTGGATCTGCTTACACTGCACCAATTGTATATCCTGGTGATAGTCAAGCTGGTAGTAATCAGGGTGGACGTACTCTTGGATGTACAAAAGGAGTTTATTGGAGACAGCAAGGGTATGGGGCATGTGATAATGTAGGAACCACAGGAAACGAAGGTAGGAAATTTAGATTATCAGATGGAACCATAGTTACAAATACTACGGATACTATTGAAAGAGGATTTAAAGCTGGATATAATATAATGCAAACTGCAGGAGTTTCACTTACATCTAATGGTGGTAATGGTGGTAATGGAGCTTCAGGAGGACAAGGTGCTAGTTCTTCTGCTGGTGGAGGTGGTGGATCTGGTTATAATGAGGGAACTGTTACTGTGGTATCTACTCAATCAGGTGGCAACACAGGAAATGCAAAAGTAGTTCTTAGACTTCAAAGTTGATAAATAGATAAAGATTAAATAAACTTGCGGGGGAGAGTGATCCCGACTTATGGCTGTCAATAAGAATTTTGTAGTCAAAAATGGGCTAGAGGTCAATTCAGATCTCATCGTAGCAGATTCAAATACCAAAAATGTTGGTATTGGATCTACTATACCTTCATATACTCTCGAAGTTGTAGGTGGTATTGGTGTTACTGACATCTATGCTGCTGGAATTACAACAATTAAGGATCAACTACGAGTTGGTACTGGTGGAACTGCTCTTACTGTTCTTGAAACAGGAGGATTAGTTGGTGTTGGTACTACAAATCCTGCATATAGATTAGATGTCCGTACTTCTAGTGGTGCTACTACTGGAACTACGGTTTTGTACGTTTTAGGTGATGCTGAAATTACTGGCAACTTAGATGTTGGTGGTGACCTTGTTTATGATGAGCTAACTGGTAGAAACCTTTATATCTCCGGACTTTCTACATTTGTAGGATTTTCTACTTTTGAAAGTGGTGTTGGTTTTAGGACCGATATTGCTGTTGCTGGATATTCTACTTTTGTTGGTGTTGCTACATTTAGAGATGATGTTTACATTGACGGTAACTTAAATGTTGTCGGTGATATTGTTTATGATGAAGTTGTAGGTAGAAATCTTGATATTACAGGAATTGCTACGATTGCAACTCTTGGAGTTTCGGCTGCTGCAACAACTAAAGATTTATTAGTTACTGGAGTATCTACCTTTACGGGTATTGGTACATTTTCTAGTGATGTATATGTTGATGGTAACTTAAATGTTGTCGGTGATATTGTCTATGATGAAGTAAGTGGTAGAAATATTAATATTTCTGGACTTTCTACTTTTGAAGGTTTATCTTATTTTGGTGCTAATGTTGGAGTTGGAACTACCAATCCTGCAATAGCAGCAGATCCTAATAATACTAATATTTTAAATGCTGGTATTGTTACTGCAAATTACATTTATGGTGATATTTCTGGTGCTACGGGTGTAGCAACAGGAGTTAGTGCTGCTGTTGGTGTTTCTTCCGAAGGAACATTTGTTGGTAGTGGTGCTACTATCATTAATTTTGCTTCTAGTAATGGAACAGCATGGGATATTACAACATCAAGCGGTGTTGCTACCGCAACAGTTACTCCAGGTGCTTCACTTGGAATGGTACTCGCTCTTGGCGGTTAACCCTTAATAAATACTCATAACACGTAAAGAACAATGGCAGAATCGTTCGTAAATTCATTAACAAGAGCAGCAGGAATAATGACTTCCTATGCCAACTGTACGGTGGGTGCTATTAGTACTTCTATTACTGTATCGGCAAATACGGGAATTGCGGTTTCTGACCTAGTGGACAATCAAAATTTTCTGGCAGGAACAAAAGTCAAACAGATTGCTGGAACAACAATATATACAGATCTTACATCTACTAATACCACATCTTCGGCTACTCAGTCAATTAAATTCCTTGGAATGACAACTGCATATACCGCAGGAGATAAGAGTATTTTAATTGGGGGAACTTTTGCTAATAATACTGATAATGAGGTTCAACTTACAGTTGAGGTTTTTGATCAAAGTGTGGGGGTTACTACAACAGGTGGACTGGTTGCTATTGCAAGTAAAATTCCTGTTCCGAATGGAAGTTCTTTTGTTATTAGTGATGCAGGAAAGACTGTATTAGAAACTTCAGATGAACTGAGAGTTTATTGTGATACTAATGATGCACTTGATGTTTCTTTGGGAATCCTGAAGGGAGTTAGCTAATGGCAGATAGAAACGGTTATATAGGAAGAGCTCCGGGTGACTCATCGGTAGTCATTGCTAGACAGTCGTTTGAACCCACAGGGATTCAGACGAATTTCACCTTTTCTTCGGGTTATACCGTTGGATATATCGATGTCTATTATAATGGTGTAAAATTAATTGAAGCAACTGATTATAATGCTACTGATGGATCAACTGTTGGTCTGTCCACTTATTCTAATAGTGGAGATATTATTGAGTTAGTTGCATATAAAGCATTTAATGTTGGTAATGTAACCGATGCTACTGGTAATTTTACAGTTGGAAATGATTTAAGTGTTAGTGGGAACGTTACTATTTCTGGAGTTACTACTCTGGGTACAGGTTCTTCTGTTTCTTATGCGACGACTTCATTTGGATTAGATGGAACTCCTGACATTACTATTAATAATTTAACTGCTGGTTTTGGTACCATTACCAGTGATTTGGCAGTAACAGGTAATGTAACCGTTGGTGGAACTCTTAGTTATGAGAATTTAACCAATCAGGATGTACTTGGTCTTGCTACTTATAGATCAGGACTCAATGTTGGAAGTACTGAGGGATCAGGTGCTGGTGTTGCGATTACATTTGCAACCGATGGTAATGCAGTATTTGGTAGAACGGGTATTATAACTGCTTCTACCCTTAATGTTACTAGTGCTGCTGTATCCGACTTAACCAATAATAGAGTAGTTACTGCTGGTACTGGGGGTGAATTAGAAGATAATGCTAATCTTACTTTTAATGGAGAGACCTTAGTAGTTGGTTCTGGTGTTACTCTTAATGCTACTGGAATTTTTGTTAAGAGTGGAATTACAACCTTAGGTGTTACCTCTACGGGTAATCTTAATGTGGGTTCGGCTATTACAATGTATGCATCTGCTGGTATTGTAAGTGCTACTTCATTCTATGGCGATGGTTCAAATCTAGAAGGAGTATCATCATCTGGTGGTGCTGTTTTAGATATCACGGCTTGCTTATTCATTTAATAAATAACTAAAAAAAGAAATCATGGCACTTCAAAAGACACAATTGATAGGAATAACTTCAGTAGTGGGAATACATACTGTTGGTATTTTTACTGTGGGTGTTACTAATACTACAGGTGGGGTAGGGATTGCTTCTACTTCGTTTATAAGAAGCGTCGTGATGCATAATACAGGATTAGGAACTGCACGAGTTGGGTTATATCTTAATAATACTACTACTCCGATAACAGGAACTGCTGCTACGAATAGAAGATTTTTACAGGTTGATGTTGCACCTAATGAAACAACATTCTTTGAAACAAACTATCCCATTGTGATGAAGGATAGAGATAGTTTAAGTGTGACTGTGGAAGCCCCTGATGCTGGTGGAAGTGGAATCGGATCTATGATTAACTTTATTGTAAATGGCGATACAGAGTCGAATCCGTAAAATAGGGGTTTAATATGGGAATTAAATCCAATAATCAAGATCAGTCATATTATAATTTTTTTGGAGCTACTTCGGAGAAAGCGGGTAATATAGATAAAACCTCAGGATTAGTTGCAAGTGGCGGTACTACTCAGACATATACATCTGGAAGTGATAATTATAAATCTCATACATTCACATCTCCTGGTACTTTTATTATAAGTGCATTAGGAAATATTGGTTCAAATGAGATTGATTATTTGCTTGTTGGTGGTGGAGGTGCTGGTGGGGCAGATTATTATACTAATAGAGCTGGTGGCGGCGGTGGTGCTGGTGCTGTTGTATATAAGACATCGATACCTGTTTCAGCAACAGGGAGTTATCCTGTAACTATTGGGGATGGAGGTGTTGGTAACCCCAGTGGTGCGGGTGGTACGGGTGAAGCTTCTTCTTTTTCTGGAGGCAATGTATCTGTTACTTCGGCTGCTGGGGGAGGGGGTGGATCGAATCATCAAGCTGGTAGTCCTTGGGGACAATCTACTACGGGTGGATCTAGTGGTGGTGGTACTAATGGTACTGGACCTGGACCTAGTGGTGGGGTGGTTGCTCAGTCAGGTTCTAGTGGTCATCCTGGAGGCACTGATGTAGCATCTCCTGATGATGGATGGGGCAATAGTGGTAATACTGGTGCTCCTAATGGTCCTGGTATCTATTGTGGTGGAGGAGGTGGTGGTGCTGAATCATCTGGCCAGCAGGGAAGAAATAATGGGAATGGAGGACCACCTAATTATCATGGCTCTGGTGGTGAGGGTGCTGATTATACTATTGCATCTGGTAGTTCCTCAACTTATGGTGGTGGGGGTGGAGCTGGTGGTCAAAGTGCTCCCGGTGATAGTATAGCTATTGGGTCCGGTGGACCTGGCGGTGGTGGTAATGGTTCAAATAGTCCTACGAGTACTGGATCTGCTGGTACTGCTAATACAGGTGGTGGTGGAGGAGGTTGTGGTGCTGGAGCTAATCCTGTGGGTTATTCTGGTGGTTCGGGTGTATGTATAATTAGATATAAAACTGCTTAAAAATAAATAGTCACACAGACAGTATGTAAAAAAATGGGTATTAAATCATTAGGACAACCAACTCAACCTTATAATGCTGTTTGGAATCAAACAGGAAAAGAAGCTGTTTCAGCAGCTCCTACTCCCATAGGTGCCACTGGAGGAACGAAGACAACATATGATGGTAAAACCATTCATACAATCACTAGTACAACTCCATTTGTTCTTGAAGGAGGACCTCTAGCTATTGAGTATGTAATTATTGGTGGTGGAGCATCAGGTGGTTCTAATGGAACTAATGCATATGGTACAGGAGGTGGTGGTGCTGGACAAGTTAGGACAGGAACGACTACAATTGCTGATGGAACGTGGACAGCAACAATTGGTGCTGGCGGTGCAACTACTCCAGAAGAAAATGTACCAGGAAATAATGGTAGTAATAGTAGTGCTGCTTTTCCGAGTGGTACAATAACTGGATATGGAGGAGGTGGTGGCGCAGCAAATGGACCACCAGCTGCATATTCTCCTGGTAAGGATGGTGTAAATTATCCAAGTCCTACTGCAGGTTCTGGATCTGGTGGTGGTGCTGGAAGGGATTTACCTGGAATTACCTATGATGGTGGACCTTCAGCTTTAGGAGCATATCCTGGTGGTCAGGGCGGTCATCCAGGTCAGTATGCTGGTTGTGGAGGTGGTGGTGCTGGTGGTGCTGGTGGTGATGGACCTCCTACTTCTGGTCCTGCATCTCCTACTTCTGGTTCCACAGTTGGATATGGTGGTCTTGCTCTCCAATTACCTACTACATTTAGAGATCCTGCTACTGCTCCTACAACTGGAACTCCTGGACCTTCTGGAACCCATTGGGTAGGTGGTGGCGGTTCTGGTGGTTTGTATTCTAATCCTGACTCCAATACTGTTCAAGCGGCCTTTGGTGGTGCTGGTCCTGGTGGCGGTGGTCCTTATGGTGGTGGTGGTAATGGTGGTTCTGGTACCACTATAGATGGTAGTGCTGGTTTAGATAATACTGGTGGTGGTGGCGGTGGCGGTGGTGCTAAAGTTCCTGCAGGTGGAGATGGGGGTGCTGGTGGATCAGGTTTGATTCTCATCGCTTATGATTCATAAATATCTAAAAAAATAACAATGGCTAATTTTGCACAATTAAATTCTAAGAATATTGTTAAACAAGTTATTGTTGTGGATGATGATACCATTACGGATAGTAATGGTAGAGTGAGTGAATACGTTGGAGTATCTTTCTGTCAACAGAGCGTAGAGGATTTTTCTACAGTATGGAAGCAAACCTCTAATACTATGAGAGGTAATCCTGCTGGTATAGGAATGACCTATATGTCTAATGTTTCAACATTAGGTCTTGCATCTACTGATATCTTTATCAAGGTGCAACCATATGAGTCATGGACTGTTGGAGTTAATACTGCATCTTGGTTTGCCCCAATAGCAAAACCTGCTTTGACAAGTTCACAAATATCTGATAATAAAACTTATTCTTGGGATGAAGTGGCATACCAAGCAGATACTTCCGATCCCAAGACAGTGGGATGGACTTTATCTACGAGACCATTATAAATAACTAAAAAAGTAATCAGATGGGACTAGGAAGACCGATAAGTTTAACTCCTAATATTGCTTCAAAGAATATTAGTGTTACATGTGAAACAGCTGACCAAACCAGTTTTACAGTTCCTGGTGGATATCGCATAAATGAGATTGCCGTTTTTCGTAATGGTACTCGTCTGGTTGATGGAGAAGATTTTACTGCAAGAGATGGATCTGCGGTAACATTACTTACAGGTGCATCAGTTGCTGATGTGCTTGAATTTCAGATTTTTGATTCCTTTAATATTGCTGCTGCTATTAATGATAATGGTGATCAAACTCTTGATGGTTCATTAGTTGTTACTGGTGGAGTTACTGGTTCGCAGATTGGTATTCAGTCCGCTGGAACATTAATTGGAACAGGACGTACTGTAAACTTTATTGGTTCAGGTAATACTGTTATTGATAAGGGTGATGGTACTATTGATGTTAGTATTTCAGGATCTGGCGGGGGTGGTATAGGAACTGCCATTAATTATTCTGATGGTACTGCTACACCTTTCAGTTATATTGATCCTGAGGTAACAGTTGGTGAAGATTTGATGTTAGATGATACATCTGCTGGTACATCGGATACTTATGTTGTATCTATTATACCTAAAATTAATGTGGCAAGTGGTATAGCAGTCACGGTTGGATCTGGTAAAACTATGATTATTGATGTTCTACAAATCGGAGACCTATAAATGTCTGTAATTGCTGCTGATACCATTAAGACAAGAGTTGTAGGAGCTGCTGTAACTACTGAAAATGGTTTAAATGTTGGAGGTGCATGTACTGCTACTTCATTTGTTGGTGATGGATCTTCACTAACAGGTATAGCAGACACTGCTAATGTAAGTACTTCTACTTTATATGTGGTTGGTGTTTCTACATTAAGTGGATTTACTACTACTGGAACTGATGTATATGTGGGTGGTGCTTTAACTGCTACCACTTTTAGTGGTGATGGGTCAGCATTAACCGGTCTGGCTAATACTGACTTTATTCTTGCTGAACAACTTACTGTAATAGGTTTTGCTACAGTATCTGATACTCTTAAAGTAGGAACTGCTATCACGGCTCATGCTGGTATTATAACGGCTACTTCTTATTATGGTGATGCTTCAAATATGGATAATGCTGGTATCAGTGCGGGTAAATCCGTAGCACTAGCGGCTTTCTTGGGATGCTAAATAAATTTACGGAGATTTTTTAAGACATGGCTGCACCGAATATTTTAGCTGCTACCTCGATCATTGGCAAATCAGCTGGTTTTGATCTAGATACCACTACAACTACTACTCTTTTAACGTGTGCATCGGATAAGGTATATAAGATTAAATCTATCATTGCGTCTAATAATGATGGAACAAATGCAGTAGATGTAACTGTTAATTTTAATGATGGAACACGGTGGACTATCGCATCTACGGTATCCGTTCCTGCTGATAGTACTTTGGTTATTTTAGATCAGAATTCTCCCATTTATCTAGAAGAAGGTTTTACAATAGAAGGGGGAGCAGGTGCAAATAATGATTGCGATTTAATTATTGCATATGAAATTTTAGATGACGCTTAATCGGAGGATCTAGTCATGAGTAGATTTTTAGGCGGCATATTCGGGAATACTGTTCCAGCTAATCCTACTACTGGTGGAACATCTGGTGTTTGGGATCAGAATGGTCAATATTATATGCGACAAGAAGGTAAGTGGGTATATACTACGGCAACTAAACTAAGTGTTCCTACTGGTGTTTCTGGTCCAGGTTACTGGGATTTAGACCCTGGAACAAATGGACCTTTAACTCTGAATATTGGTGATACTTATGATATTCAAGTAGCACCTGAAGCAGAAGGGGGTGGTTCTCCTGCAATGGTAGTCATTCATATGTGGGGTGCTGGTGGTGGTGCAGGAAGATCACCTGGTAACCCTGGAGGTGAACCAGCATCTGGTGGTGGAGGTGGTGGATATACAACAGGAAACATGACTCTTACTGATGGTGTTGGGTACAAATTTGTAGTTGGAAATGCTAGAGGAAATGGTCCAGCAGTTCCTTGGGGAGACCCTGCTGCATCTGGCAATCCAATTAGTCCAACATATGGTCCAACTAACCAGTTCCACTCTGGTGGATACAGTGGCATTTTTGAAACTTCGGTATCTGCACCCAATGCTCGTCTAATGGCAGGTGGCGGTGGTCTTGGTGGATATAATGATGGTGGTACGCAAGGAGCTGGTGGTGGCGGTGGTGGTACTGATGGTGCTGATGGTGGATCCCCTGGTGGATATACTGGACCTGCCAACGGTGAAGGTGGAACTCAACCTGCTGGTGGTGCTGGTGGTACATCTCCACACACGAATGGTTCTGCTGGATCTTCATTAACGGGTGGACAAGGTGGAGATCGTGGTACTTCTGGTGCTGCTGGTGGTGCTGGTGGTTCTGGATGGTATGGTGGAGGTGGTGGTGCTGGACAGACTGGAACCAACACAGATGGTGGTGGAGGAGGTGGTGGAAGTTCATATATTCATCCTAGCGTTACGAGTGGTTCAACAACACAGGCTGGTGTAGTTGATGCAGCAAATAACTCTAGTCCATACTATGTTTCTGGTAGGGCAAAAGGTGGAGTATATCCAGGTCCTCCGGCTGGTTCATGGAATCCAGATATGTGGGGTTCACCGGGTACTATTACTATCGTAGGTGCATAATAAGATTGACATTCTAATAAATAACTAAAAGTATAAACACATGTCCCAGTTATTAGTAGACGATATTGTAAATAAGGACGATTCGGGTGCTGTTAGTGCCTCGAAAGGTCTTAATGTATCTGGGATTGCTACATTAGGAATTGCTAGTGCTTCTCAATTTGAAGTTGCTGGTGTTTCCACATTAGGAATTGCTACTGCTTCTCAATTTGAAGTTGCTGGTGTTTCCACTT
>VTLG01000676.1_pt1 | contig 37761 bp, 53 predicted proteins | sample 4694571 | NCBI WGS metagenome assembly VTLG01 (sample SAMN12604809, study PRJNA352737) | marine metagenome | biome: ENVO:00000447; feature: ENVO:00000209|ENVO:00000569|ENVO:01000036; material: ENVO:00002151; isolation source: viral sequences binned using virsorter ...
ATCAGTAGATAAACTGACTACAGAAATAGATTTGTCGCAGTCTAAATTAAATGAAATTGCCGGGTTTGCTTGTAATCCTAACCCAAGTTTAGATCTGCATAAATTATTTAACCCACAGAAAAATAAAGATGGTATATGGGTTGCTTGTGATGGAACAATATTGCCTCAAACACCAGCTGGGAAACCTAGTTTAAATAGTGATGCATTGCGTAATATGAAACATCCAGCTGCTGAAATTATTCTAAAGATTAGAAAATGGTTAAGATGCCGTGACACTTTTTTAAGAGGACATATTTTAGGTAATGTATATAAAGATTATTTGCATCCTAATATTAATCAAGTAAAAGGTGATAGTGGTGGAACTGGTAGTGGACGGTTATCTATAACTAAACCTGCATTACAACAAATACCTGCTCGTGATAAAGAAATAGCTAGTATAATGCGACCTTTATTTTTGCCTGACGAAAATAGTGTCTGGGGTTGTTGGGATTATGAACAATTTGAGTTTCGTATGTTTAGTCATTATGTAAACGACCCTAAAATAATAAAACTTTATTATGATAATCCTAACATTGATTATCACCAAATGGTTGCAGATCTTACCGGATTACCCAGAAATGCACCTATGTCTGGCGGCGCTAATGCAAAGCAACTTAATCTCGCAATGATCTATGATATGGGCGAAGCTTCTATAGCTGAAATGCTTAATTTACCTTTATCGAATGAACCAAAAACATATACAAATAAAAAAGGTGAGGAAATTTCATATTATGAAGCAGGTCCTGAAGCAAAAGCTATAATAAAAAAATATCATGAGTCCATTCCAGGGGTAACTGAGTTATATAACAAGGTAAAATCTGTTGGTAAAACTAGAGGGTATGTTCAATCATTAGCAGGACGCCATATGCGTTATCCAAAAGGGTATGGGTTAAACAAAGCAAAAGCTATTTTGTGTCAGGGTAGTTCTGCTGATTGTATGAAGCAAAAAATAGTAGAGTTATATGATTATTTTACACAGGAACAGCCCGAATGTCGGATGTATATATCTGTGCATGATGAAATTAATCTTGGTATACCAAAAAATCATCCTAAATTATTAAAAGTAATACGTGATGTTAAAAACATATTAGAAGATTTTTCATCCGAAAATACTCCTATACATTTAAGGGTACCCATCCGAACTGATTTTGGTTTAGGGTATAACTGGGCCGAAGCTAGTGGTAAAGGTTGACTATTATCGATTATCAGTTAATATGTATATATAGGAGGTAATAAATTGAGGATTGCAAAAATACCAATAAATTTACAAGAAAAGAAAAGTAAAACAAAAGCAATATTAAATAATTGTACCTGTGAAAAAAAATTGCATTTTATTACAAATGTTTTAGAAACAAAAAATGAGTGTGAATACTGTAAAAATAAAAGGAAATAAAATGAAAATTAAAAAAAATTGGAGAGACCTTAAAGATATAGAAAACCCGTCCAAAGATTTACAAATGGAGGCAGTTAAACAAAATTATAACGCTCTAAAATATATTAATACTAAATTAATACCTAAAGAAGTTTTTATACTTGCTTTGCAGGGTAAATGGCAAAACAAAAAAAATGAAAATTCCTTAAATTACAATGCTAATAAAGCTAAAAACAAAAAAAATTATTGTAAAAAAATATACGTTATACAGGATAAAACAAAAATACCTATAAGTAAATTATGTAATCTTGATGAAGAAGACTTATATAAACTATTATATATTAAATCTTTTTTGGTAAATGGTTGGGGTACGGATATTATAAAAGATGTTATTTATTCCACGCCAGAAAAGCCGTATAAAGTTAGCTATAAACAGAAAGAACATTTTTTTAAGTCTGTTTGTAGATGTGCATCTAACATAATAAATATACTGAATGATCAGCAGGGTTTTAATCAGAATCAACTTACATTAGAAGATATATTTAGTATAACTGAAACAAATATAGAATTGTATGAAAAAATATATAATATTGCCTTTGAATGGAAAGGAACTAGTAAACTACTATCGTTTAATTTAAGTATTAACCGTACTTTTTATAGTGAGTATAGTTTTTATAAAAAGATGTTTTCATTTATGAAAGATTACAAAAAACGTGAAGACAAAAAAACTAATATAATTAAATTTAAATCTGATTTATATTTCTCCCTTATATATAATAATTACAATATTCCCGAAAGGTATACTCTTTATGATACTTTTTATGATACTGATAATTGTACAGAAAAAATGTGTTTAGATATTTTAGATATATGCTATAAAAATAATTGTAAATATGCTATTAAGGATATTCAAAATCCTACTGAGAGTGTGCAACTTAAAGCTTTATCGTATTCAATTTATGCAATAAAATATATTGAGCATCCTACAGAAAAAGTCCAATTAGAAGCTATAAAGATTTCTCCATATATTATCGGGTGGATAAATAACCCTACAGAAAAAGTTCAATTAGAGGCTGTTAAGCAAGATGCTACATTGATAAACTTTATTGAAAATCCGTCAAAGGAATTACAAAGGAAATTAAATGAAAATTAAAAAAAATTCACCTACGTATCAATTGTTTTTAGAAAAAGGGTATACGTTAAATGAAATTGAAAATTGTAATGAAAAAATGTGTATAGAAGCTGTTTTAAAATATAGAAATGCTATTATAGATATAGAGAATCCTACCGAAAATGTTCAACTTAAATCTGTAAAAGATGATGTGCATTCAGTAGAATTTATAGATAATCCTACGGAAAAAGTTCAATTAAAAGTTATATCTATTTCACCTTTTCATATAGGTCGTATAAAAAATCCTACCGAAAACGTACAATTAAAAGCTGTATCTGAATTTGGTACTACTTATCATCTTATAAATAACCCATCCGAACGGGTGCGGCAAGAAGCTTTAAAAACATTAGCAAGATTTGAATTTGGGGAGGATTAAATGAAACCAGAAGCACAGTTATGTAAAGATTTTATGAAGTTAGCGAATACAATACCTAACATGCAGTATCATGAACGCATAGAAAACGCAGTCAATACAGCAACGCCTGATTGGACTTACACGTGTAATGGACTTAACGGATGGGTTGAATTTAAAGTTGCTCAAGCACCGGCTCTAGAGAAAACATGTTTAACCTTAACGCATTGGTCAAAACTGCAAAGAGAGTGGATGCAAAAACGTTTAACGTGTCCTACAGTGTTTTTACTGTTACGGGTAGGGGAATGGGATTATTTGTTTGACACACATTCTATGTTTACGCTTGAATCACTTGCATATTGCAGATTAAAGTTGCATCCGTGGCGATTTAAGTCTGGAGATCCAAACTTTTGGGATTTCAAGAAATTGCATTTGTTATCTTATAAATTACAGGGTATAGATAATTTAAAAACACAGGAGGAATTTTATGAAGAATATTAAAAAGGTTGCAAATAACTTGTCAAAAAAACTAACATTAGCGGTTACATCAGTATTATTTTTATTATTAACTGAATTTATAGGAGTTGAAGTTGATTTTGAATCTTTGTTGGCAATTGTAGCAGTTATAGTTTCCTATATAATAGGACAATCATGTGTAGATATACAAAAAATAAAAGTTAAAAAGAGGTAAATATGAAATTATTAGATATATATAATAGTGTAGAATTTTTAAAAATATTATGTAAATTTAATTTATCTGCACATAATGCATATTATTTACATAAATTATTACATGAAATTGAATCTGAAATAAAAATAATAGAGGATTTTAAAACTAATTTGTTAAAAAAATATGGAACTGAAAAAGAAAATGGAAACATAGAATTATTACCTGCAACTGAAGAATATAAAAAATTTACAGTTGAGTTTTTAGAATTTTTACAACAACCTGTAGAATTAAAACAATTATCATCATCTAAATTAACACTAGAAGATATAGAAGGGAATAATTGCAGTGTTGAACTTTTACAGACCTTAGATTGGCTTATTATTTAATATAAGTTATTATAACAATATTGGTAGGCGTATGTCCCCTATGACGCCTATCGATCCCTGTTAACATTAACTAATTTAAGATAATACTTGATGTATTGTCTGTTTTCTGATAGTATATACATATGTTAATAAATAGAGAGGAGAGATATAACATGACTAGCAAAATAAGTGCAGCAAAAGCAATGTGTGATTTAATAGAACATTATAAAGAACAAGGAAATTATAATATAGTTAATTCATTGCAAAACAGTTTAAAATTTTCATTAGATGAAGAGGAAGGTCCAATAGCAGAGATTGAATATTATAATGCAGGAGATAATCAATGTACTGTATATATAGGTGAATATAATCAGAGAAAAATTGAGTTATCAGAAAAAGAAGCATATGCATTAGGTCAATTTTTAATTAATAGATGTGAGGCGTTTCAATATGTTTAACAGATATAATATAAAACAAGATAATGACAAATATATTATTATAGATAAATTTAAATTATTTACTTTTTTAACAGATAAAAGATATACGCATGTAACATTTGATTCTTTTGAACAAGCTTCAGGGTATTTATATGCTAAAACAGGAGGTATTGTGTATGGAAATTAAAGGTGTAAAAAAACTTAACTTATCTAGTATTACTACATCTATATTTCAACAAGCTGAAAGATTAGTTAATACAGATAGAGCTGCTGATTATGGGTCACCAACACAAATGTGTTCACATATAGCCGCAATGTGGAATGCTTATCTAAAATTAGATGAAAAACCTATAACAGCCGAACAAGTAGCATATATGATGGTGTTGTTTAAAATTGCAAGACAGTCATATAAAGATAAAGACGACAATCTTACCGACATGTTAGGTTACGTCGGGGTAGCTGATAAAGTTCGAAAAGGAGAATAATTTGTTGTTTGTAATTATATTATCGTTGTATTTTCTAGTATTTAGTATTGTTTTTACTATACATATATTAAATATACTTGAAGATTATACGATGACAGTATGGAAAGCTTTTAGGTTAGCAATAATGTGGCCAGTATTTTTCGTCTTAGACACCCTAATAATTATTGAAGAGTTTATTTATCTATTTTGGGATTCATTTAAAAAAATGAGGTGGAAATAAATATGAAATATATAATTTTTATTATTGTTTTACTATTTTGTATTATATCTGCTTATTCATATAATGTTTCAAATGATATGTTTGATTCTAAACCAAATCCAACAGGTATAAATACAATTGAATATACGCCAAATAATTATGTTGTTGAAGAAGAAAATATAATATTAAGATCACCTGATGGGTCAGGGTAAGGAGTTATATGAATAAATTTACAAAAGAAAATACAATTATTTTTTTATTATTTTTTTTGATTATAATAGTAATGTATCTGTCATGGATATGTATAAGGTTAATGGAGGTTAATCATGACTTATTTTTATTATATATGTATTAGTGTTTTATTATTGTTTTCGAATGTATTTCCAACAGAGGTTATTCGAGCATTGTATCTAAGCCCAGAAATTAAATTTGGCAAAATGGAAAATGGTAACGGGTTTATGGAATTAAATTATTTAAAACTTAAATATGATTTTACATACAAATACACAATAGAGGGTAGTGTATCTACAGGATTTACTTCATCTCGAAATAAAATACGTTCGTATAATCATGCAGTAAATCGGTTAGGTATAAAATTTACATATAGACCATTTGACTCACTTGGTTTCTTTTTTGAAGGTTATTTAATTGATAATATAGAAGGCTCTACAAACCCTGCATCATATTTCGTGTATAATAATTATCAGGCAATAGGTTTGTCATGGGATATAAAAGAATTTACATTTAAAAAATAGGAGAACCCCCTATGTTAAAAAAATTGTATATTTATATAAAAAATTTATTTGTTGAAAAATATTATTATACATCTGATTATAAACATAGGGGTTTTAACGAAAAAATTGATGTTAAAAAAGTTAGAATACAAAAAGACTATCCACATAGAAAAAAAAAGAAAAAATAATGTTGCCTTGGACTAAACAATATAAAATTTTAAAATATTTTTATATTTATCAAAATAACAAGTATTCAGGTAGGCAAATATCTAAATACCTAAATATAAATCATAAAACATGTTTAAAAATACTTAATGAGTATGCTGATAATGGATTGTTAAAAAGAGAAATTATAGGCAATGCGCATGTGTTTGGTATACATATATGTTATTACTGGAAAAATATATTGTTTGATATGTTTAAAAAAGAAAATTTAGCGTAATTTTAAAACATCTAATATGCAATTATTTTGCCATTCTAAAACTGCTTTATCCCCTTTAGTTTCAAAATTAGATATAGGTTGTGAAAATGTATACGTTTTTTCATGGTTGTGGGCATAAAAAGATATTGTGATTTTTATTGTACTATCATTAATACTTATATACGAATTTAAACTAGCATATTTGCCTTCAGTATCGATATATTTTTGGAATCTTGCTGACATGTTCATATTTTAAGCGCATTACGTACAGCATGTACAGTAATATAGCCAGCAGAGCGCAAACCCTTCTTAAAACTACTACTATCACTGTATCCAAATTTTAATGCCACCTCAGTTAATTTTAGACCTTTATCATATAATAAAGTGTGTATATTTTCGATATCTGCTTCAGTTATTTTTCTTCTCATATCTATATAATAACAGTTAATACTAACCGTTACAAGATAGTATTGACTTAATATCTGAAATCAGTTAATATAGATGTATATTAATTAACAGGAGAATAAAATGAAACAAGCAATTACTTTTAAAATGAATTTTATGGTTATGAACATACCTGATCCTCTTAACCAGTCACCTTGTGTGCAATTTGCAGGAACCGCTCAAGAATTAATGGATAACCTTAATGCTCTTACTTACAATAATTTTAATTACAATAACATTAAAAAAGAAAAATTCGATTTAGAACTAAGTTTTTATAAAGGCTTTAATTAACAGGAGTAAATAAAATGACCAATAAAATATGCTATGTTGATTTTTATGATTTAAAGGATAAGGTAGTTAAAAAGAAAACATATGGGGGAACTATTCTTATTGAAGATATTGATTCAGGACAAGTAATTAATGAAACATGGGAACAGGATACGTTAGGGGTATATCTTGTAGAAGAATTTAATGATTTAGGTCAGCTGATTAAGAAAACAGAATCTCCGAATCATACAGAGACATATTATGAATATAATAATGAAAATAAAATTATCAAGGAAACAGAAATAACTGAATGTGGATGGTTGACGGTAACTGAATATCAATACCATTTAGAAGAGAATAAGCTAAAAAAAACAATTAAGGAAACAAAGTCAAGTAAGGAAACAGTGTCAATATTGGGTAAATATAATGCTGACGAAAAACCAAGAATTTTTAGTGAGACATATCGTGAAAATTATGGTGGATATAAAACAAAGTATACACACAAGGAGCACTTCGATAAGGTTATGTATATAAAAAAGAAGGAGGGAGGTAAGCTGGTTTATGAAAGACGTATTGATTTATGAAAGCTATATCTGAGGAGGAATTTAAAAGATGAGCAAAAATACAGATGGCTGGCAGCCTATAGAAACAGCTCCTAAGGACGGGACGCTTATTATAGTATATAACCCAGCAACTGAGGAACAAATGTTTGTAGAAATGGTTGAAGGGGTGGATAACGATTGGTATTGGAATATTCCAGAATGCTTTGAAATATCTATGGGATATGTAGCATCACTTACTAACAACTTTAAACCTTCACATTGGCGATTACCTGAACCAAATCCTACATTTACCTAAATTCTCTGTTATATTTTAACATCCACCAATTTATGCCTTTTTTAGCCCCTTTTTATGGGGTTTTTGGCAAAATGTTACTGTTACTTTATATGGAGCGTTTTTTAAGGCCTAAAAAACACGATTTTTTTTATTTGCGGTAACACGGTAACATTTCTTATTATTAGAGTAAAATTTAACCTCAAAATAGCTATATTTTTTATGTTACTTCTATAACATGTGAAAAGTAACATTTACATTAAGTGGAATTTTTTTTTGAGCTTAACTACTATAAATTAAAATATTTCCATATATATAGCTGTTTAAACTCAAAGTTGGCATGAAAAATCCAAAAATGGCTGTTTTTTAAAAATCTATTTGAGCTTAACTGTTTTTTTAATATTTATGTTTCGGCATTTTGGACCTATTGATTTTCAAATTTTTTTTTGCATATATAGATATTTCTTAATATGTTACTTTGTTTCGTTTTTGTTGCGGTAACATTTTCAATTGTTATTTTTTCTTAATTTTAAGCTCAAAAACAGCTGTTTTTTAACGTTTTTGCTTTAAAAATGTTACCGCATGTTACCGCAAAATTAACAGTAAAGTAACATTTTTTTAGTCTTATAAAATTGGGTAAAAATTTAAGAGTTTTTAAGTATTTTTAGAATACAATATATAAAAAATATGTCAAATTTTTTATTTTTTTGTTTTTGATGGTAAACTAATTTTATGGAAAACAAAAAAGTTTCACATAACTTTTGGTTATCAGAATTTAATTATGTAATGCCTGATTATCGGTTATTGCTAATATTGCAAAATGGTATTCGTAATTATACTAAATCACCTGTAACTATACTTAACAGCACTAGAACTGTTAATGAACATGTGCAAATTTATAAAGAACTAGAATCTAAAAAACAAATTGCAACTAAAAATAATGGTTTAAGTGATATTGCTCTTATTGACGTAATTCCTTGGGGATCTAGACACTTGCCTACATTTGAAACTTCATATTTAAGAGCTGTAGATATTAAATGTAAAAATTCTAATGGAGGTTATTATACTGGTCTTGAAATATATAACTCAATTATGTTTTATGTCGAATCTGAAGAATTTTTAGTGCAATTAAATAAAAATAATTTTAAATATCAGGATAGATTTGTTGGTATAGGTATAGGTAAACATTTTGTGCATATTGATATAGATAGAAAAAAACACACTAAATGGGAGTATAGTTATTAATGTTTAATTTTGGTAAACAAGTTACTGAACCTGTTAAAGTTGTGGGAAATGTATTAGATAAATTATTTACTTCAGATGATGAGCGTTTAAATCGTGCTGAAATAATGGCTAAAATACAACAAGCACCACAAATTGCACAAATAGAATTAAATAAAATAGAAGCTAAACATTCGCATATATTTGTTGCTGGTTGGCGACCGTTTATAGGTTGGGTATGTGGTTTCAATTTGGTATACTTAGTTTTAATACGCGATTGGATGTGTTGGTTAATAAATGCTTGTCATTTAAATATTGTTACCCCTCCCGCTATAGGTATTGAAATGACTACTGAACTTGTATTTGCTTTATTAGGATTAGGTGGTCTAAGAACATTTGAAAAAATTAAGGGGAAAGCTTAGTGGATATTATAACCATAATAAAATTTGCTAACGATTTAGGTTTACTAAATATTTTAGGTTTACTTGTAATTGTAAACAGTCCTGGTGTGTGTATAAGCCTATATTATAATTTATCTAAACGTTATGTTCCTAGAACCTATTTTGATAATACTGTTAAAAGTTATATAACCCGTCAAGAATATAATAAAGATATTAAAGTTTTATATCGGGATGTATTAGGGCCTTTAAAGGATGAAATTGGAAAATTAAATGAACTTATAGATTCTTTGGCTAATGTTTTGAATGATCATAAAACAACTATGGCTGTACACGAAGAAAAAATTAAGGCTTTTACAAATGAAAATAAATAGCCTTGAAAATAAGGTTAAAGAAATAGAAGATCGTTTGGATGACTTTGACGTGTTAACGGATACTGTTACAATACACATGGACGCCCAGATAGAAGCAATGCGTGAAGAAATGCAAAATTTATCTATATTAAAAGAAAATTTATTGCAAGTTTTAGGTAAATTAAAAGGTAATGTAAAAGGCGTCCAAACACATATAGATAGGATGTTAGATGATGACGAATGAATATCAAAAAATATATGAATTAGCTAAAAATTTAACAGACGAAGAATATACCTTTTGTGAAGAATATTTAAATAACATGACAAGTCCAGTAGCGGTTTCAGTTTCAAAAGCTTTACCTTATGAAGAAAATCCAAATGCTAAAGGTAAATTTTTAATGAGTAACCCTAAAGTACTTGAATATTTAGATTTAAGGCGTCAGCAAATAAGGCGAACTTTTATTACCAAAGATGATGTTATGTTACGTTTATATCAAACATTAGATAAATGCAGTCAACCAATAAGTGTACTAGATTCTAAGGGTCATCCTACTGGTGAGTATAGATTTGATGCTAAATCGGCTACAAAAATACTGGAGTTGTTATCAAAGCATTTTGGAATTGTAGACGAAAAATCGGCAAATACAGTTAATATTGCGCCGCCAATTAATGTAGACAGTAAAGATTTAAATAATTTGTTAGACAAGTTTAATGAAGAATATTGAAAAGGGTATTTTACGAAAATTACTTGAAACAAATCATGTAGCTTTTACACGTTATTTTTTTAAGCAAAGAAAAAATCAACCTTTAATAATGAATCCACATCATTGGATTATTGGTAAAACATTAGACAGAGTATTTAGCGGTGAGATTACAAGATTAATAGTTAATTTGCCCCCGCGTTATACAAAGACAGAAGAAGTGGTTATAAGTTTTATAGCTAGGGGTTTTGCATTAAACCCATCTTGTGAATTTATACATAGTTCATATGCTGATAGCCTTGTAATGCGAAATAGTATGGAAATTAAAGATTTGCTTATGCATGAAAGTTTTCAAGAGTTATGGCCTATGCAGTTAAAAAAAGATAGTCAAAGTAAAAAAGCGTGGCAAATTGATCAGCATGGCGGCAGATTATTAGCTGTTCCCTCCGGGGGTACTATTACAGGATTTGGTGCTGGTCTTATGCAAGATGGTTTTACCGGTGCGTTAGTAATTGATGATCCTTTAAAACCTAAAGATGCTTACAGTGATGGTGTAAGATCTAAAATAAATAATCAAATGACAGACACATTTTTATCTAGATTAGCACATAAAAATGTACCAATAATTGTAGTTATGCAGCGTTTGCATGAGGATGATATGACAGGTTATCTTCTTAATGGTGGCAGTGGTGATAAATGGCATCATTTGTGTTTACCTGCAGAAATTACAGACGAAACAAAATTATATAAAAAAGCTCAATATCCATATGGTATACCTATTAAATATAATTTAGATAATGGGCCTTTATGGGAATATAAACATACTGTTAAAGATTTAAAAACAATGCGTGAATCTGATCCCTATACTACTGCTGCTCAATATGATCAGAATCCCAGTCCACAAGGAGGAGGTATTTTTAAAGATGAATGGTGGGCATATTATCCTGCAAATATTCCAATGACGTTTGAGTATAGATTTATAACTGCTGATACTGCACAAAAAACCAAAGAATATAATGATAACAGCGCTATTGGTTGCTGGGGTGTAAAAAATGGTAAATTGTATTTAATAGATATATGTAAAGGTAAATGGGAAAGTCCTGATTTACGTAAAATATTATTAGAGTTTTATAAAAAACATAAAAATGACACTGCCCCAACAGGAAAAGTAAGGTGGGTATATATAGAGGATAAAAGTTCAGGAACAGATTTAATACAAAGCTTACGTAATGATATGCCTATATCTGCTGTTCAGCGAAATGTAGATAAGGTTACTAGAGCACATGATTGTGTTCCCTATATATGTACAGGTAAAGTATTACTACCAGATAACGGGGATTGGGTGCAGGATTTTAAAGCAGAAGTAAGAAAATTTACACCATTAATGACGCATAAACATGATGATCAAGTTGATATGTTTATGGATGCTGTTATGCTAGGTTTAGGCGCATCAAAAAATGAAGCGGGGTCTTGGTAGCTTATTGTAATAAAAAAAGGTATACTAAAAATATGCCAAAATAAATAAGGATGGTCATATGTCTCGAGACTTACAAAATGAAAATCGTATTTTAAAAGAACAATTAAAATTAAATAAAGCAGTTCAAGAAAGAACTGATTCTGAAAATTTACATGTAAATAATAATTTAGGTAGTCGATTAGCGTTACAGGGAACTATAAATAAAACACATAATAATACTCGAGATTTATATAAAATATACGGTTATAAATTAGAACCTACTATTGAAGATTATATTAACAGGTATTTGCGCCAAGATATAGCTAAACGTATTGTAGAAGCTTATCCAAAAGCATGTTGGGCAGTATCCCCTGAAATTACTGATGACACAGAAACAGAGGATGAGACAGAATTTGAAACTCAAGTTAAAGATTTAATAACTAATGAGCGTATTAAACTTTTTCACTATTTAAGACGTACAGATATTATTGCAGGTCTTGGTTTTTATGGTGTGTTATTTATAGGTGTAAGAGATGGTAAATCTCCCGAGCAGCCTTTAGAAGGTAATATAAGATTACAAGATATTTTATTTTTAGCTCCATATTCTGAAGTAAATGCAGCAATTGCAGAATATGATACAGATCCTCAAAGTGAACGTTATGGTTTACCAAAAACATACACGTTAAGTTCTGGAGGTTATGGTGGATTAGGTACATCTAATGCTTCATCAATGATGAGCAGAAAAACAATAACAGTTCATTATAGTAGAATTATTCATGTTACAGAGGGTGCTTTAGAAAATGATGTATTTGGTACCCCTAGATTACAAGCCATCGTAAATAGACTGATTGATTTAGAAAAAATAATAGGTGGTGGAGCTGAAACGTTTTTTCTTAATGCACGTGGTGGCATACATATGAATATGCAACCTGAAACAAGTTTGGTAGACACTGAGGTATTGGAAGATAGAATGGAAGAATTTACTAATAATTTAACCAGATATTTACGTACTAAAGGTATAGATGTTAATACGTTAAATTTTGATATTGCTGATCCTAAAAACTATTTTGAAGTTATTATGTCAGTTATAAGTGCTACATCTGGAATTCCTAAACGTATACTAACAGGAAGTGAGCAAGCGCAATTGGCTTCTTCACAAGATGCAAATAATTGGGCTGCTAGAGTAATTGAAAGACAAAAAGATTTTTGTGAAATTAATATGTTAAGGCCAATAATTAATTGGTTTATAAAAAATGGAATTATTGCTGCTCCAAAAGATGACAAATATGAAATTATTTGGCCTGATCTTAGAACAATATCGGATATGGAAAAAGCGGATGTAGCTGTTAAGAGAACCCAAGCATTAAGTAATTACATAAATTCTGCTGGGGCTGAAATGGTTATGCCACCAAAACAATTATTTGAAGATGTGTTAGGGTTAGAATATAGAGAAGATGATTTACCTGATACAGATGATTTTGATGTAATTGAAGAAGATGGCGACGACCAAATCTAAAAATCCTTTAGGTGATGATCCTACAAGGACATTAACAATAAGAAGAAAAGCAGTTGCTGAGATAAAACGTAAATATACAGAAATAAAACGTTTAATAAATCAATCTGTAGTTACAAATAAAATTTTTACTAATGTTGATCCATTACAAAAATCAGATTTTGTGTTTTTAAGATCTGATGAAAAATTGCAAGAATTTGATAGGTGGTTACAGACAGCTATTAATCAAATTATTTTAACTGGCAATGTTAACCCTAGAAGTCCACAGTTAAATTGGATGTTACAATATTTTTTAGAAGGTTATGAACGCGGTGCAAAAAAAGGTAATACACAACTAGCTAGATTTTTAGGTAGAAATAAAATACCTGTAACAACTAGTGTTTTACAAAATCCATTTCATATAGATAAGTTGCAATTATTATTTAGTAGAGATTTTACACAATTAAAAGGTATAACTGAAGCTATGAGTCAGCAAATAAACTATGTTTTATCTGAAGGTTTATTAGAAGGATTAGGATCAAAAAAAATAGCAAAAAACATAAATGACAGGGTAGATAAAATTGGTATAACACGTTCAAATTTATTAGCTCGGACTGAAATAATAAACACATTTAATTTAGCTGTAATTAATGAAGGAAATTATATATCGTCAATTATTGATGAACAAATAGTATATGAATGGGTAGATTCTGGAGATAGTCGTGTTAGACCAACGCACGTTTTAAGAGATGGTAAATATTATACTTCACAAAAAGTTTCTGAATTAATTGGAGAGCCTAATTGCCGTTGCACAGTTGTAGCAACACCGATATCATTTGTACCTGATGGTAAAACTGTGATAAGATAGCTGTAAGGGGAAAATTAATTTTTCGGGGGGGGCCCGATGCAACAGAAATATACTGCTCATTATATTAGAGCAAATGTAGATAATAAAACTGAAATAAGATATGAGGAATTTGAAGGTGTAAAACATCTTGTAGTTCCTGTCATAGCCGCTAAACAAATGGTTATGAATGGACTTTTTTATCCCGCAGAAGAATTTAGAGATTGGGTAGAAACTTGGAATGGTGTTCCAGTACCTATTAATCATCCTCAACAAAATGGCTTAGCAATTAGTGCTAGATCCCCACGCATACAAGAATTAACAAGTGTTGGTTCATTTTTTAATGTGGAATTTACAGAAGATAACAAATTAAAAGGTGAAATTTGGTTAAATACTGAAAAAGTTAAGAAATTAGACGCTGAATATTTAATTAAAAAATTTGAAAACGGCGAAATTATGGAAGTTTCTACTGGATTGTATTCAAATCTTGAAATGCTTAGTGGTGTATATGATGGTGAAGAATATACAGGAATTGTTAGACATATAAGACCGGATCATTTAGCGTTGTTACCTAATGAAGTGGGAGCTTGTAGTTTAGCGGATGGGTGTGGAGCTATGCGAGCAAATTTATATAATAATTGTGGTTGTGGTGGTAAGTGTACAAAATCTAATGGTATAAAAGAAAAATTTAATAAAGCATTTGAAATAGTAAGTGAAAAATTAGGGTTTAATCAAAATAAACATTCCTATCAAGATTTAAATAGAAAAGTTGATGAAAAATTAGTTGAGATATATGAAACAAATTTAGTTTATATACTTGATATGTATGACGATAAAGTCATCTATAGCATAGGAAATGGTCCTAAGTTATATCAAAGAGGCTATGGTATTGATGGTGATAAAGTATATTTGGAAGATAGTACCCAAGAGGTAACTCGAAAAACTGAATATAAGCCAATTATTGATATTAAGCAAAATAGTGGAGGTAATATTATGGATAAAGCACAATTAATCCAAAGTGTTATTGCTAACTCGACAAATAGTTTTACTGAAGAGGATAAAAGCGAATTAGAATCTTTAAATAAAACAATTTTGTCAAAAATGGCAATTAACGAAGAGCCGCCTGCTCAAAGTAGCACTACAGAATCTGAAGAAAGCGCATCTACAGAATCTGAAAAAACTTCAAACGATTTGGAAGCAAAAGAAGAAGTAAAAGAAGAAACTGAAAAAGAAGAAGTTAAAGAAGAAGTTAAAGAAGAAGTTAAAGAAGAAGAAGTTAAAAAAGAAGTTGCTGAAGAAAAAGTTGAAGAGGCTCAAGAAGAAACTACAGAACAGAAAGTTAATAAACTTGTTAATTCTGTACAAGACGCTAAAGTTAAAAAAATGTTAGAAATTGCATTAAATGAAAGTGCAGAAAAACATAAAATTTTAGTAAAAGGTATAATTGAAAATAGTAAATTTACAAAAGAAGATTTGTCAGAAATGACATTATCGCAAATTGAAAAATTACATGACAGTTTAATTAAGCCTAATTTTAATGGTCGAGGAACGGTATTAGCTCAAGCTGAGCAAAAATACAAAATTCCTTCAATATTTGACTAAAGGAGAATATAAATGCCAAATACAATTTTGTTAAATAGTGTAGGTACTACATTTTTAAAAGAAGCGCCTTGTTCATCTGCTGGTGACGGTGTAATTACACCTGGTGATTTTATTGAGAGAAATGCAGCTGGTGAGTTTATTAGAGCTACTATTAATGGAAACATGGTTAAACTTGTTGCATTAGAGAATGATTTAATTTCAGGTGAAATTACTGATAACTATGGTACTAATGCACGAGTTAGAGCTGCTTATGTACAACCTGGTGATGAAGTATATGCACAAGTGCCTGCTAATGCCGATCCAATAGTAGTTGGTGACAAACTTAGAATTAATGCTGGTGGAACAGTATCTAAAAACCCATACGGTAATCAAATTGATGGATCTTATGCTGGTGCTGTAACTGGAGCTGCAACAAACGTAAGTGATATTGCATTATCTACTGGTGATGCATATACAGATGCTGCTGTTAATACTGCAGTAAATGTTATGGTTGCAGAAGTTAATCAGCAATTATTAGAATTAGAATCTGGAATTAATCACATTTTACCTGAATTTGCTGAGCCTGTTATAGCTACAGCTTTAGAAGCAGTTGATAATTCAGGTAGTCCAACTAAAGCACGTATTAAAATTGAAATAGTATAGGGAGGAAAAACATGAGTATAATATACAATTCCGAAGGGAAAGTTGATGTTGAAACTATGCGTACAAATGGTACGTTACCACATGAAGCATATATAAAATTTGATCAGAGAATGGTTGATGTTGCTAGAGATAGATTAACTATTGTACAAGATTTAAATTCATTTGGATTAGTTAACAGAAATTATAATTTAGGTGATATTGTTGCTAAATATGAAAAGTTATCTGATATGGATGCAGCTGTTGTAAACATGGATGGTGTAACACCTGCTTCACGTGATCGTGTAACATACACAGAAGCGGGAGTACCTATACCAGTATTTTCAAAAAACTTTCAAATTAATGAAAGACAATTACAAGCTGGTCTTAATAAAGGTCATTCATTAGCAAATACAATGATTACTACATCAACTAGAAGAGTAGCAGATTCTATCAATCAAATGATTTTTAATGGTTTGCCAAATTTTGTTACTGTTGATGGTTTATCTGTATTTGGATTAACTAATCACCCTAATCGTAATCAAGTTGCAGCTGCAGCAGCATGGGGCGGAGTTGGGTCAGATCCAGTAGCTGACGTTGAAAATATGTTAGCAGCTGCATATGCAGACAATTTTTTTGGTCCATTTAATTTATATGTATCTAAAGATCATTGGTCATTTATTCAAGGTGATTATAATGCAAATAAAGGTGAAAAAACTTTTAAAGAGCGTTTTGAATCTTTCAGTGACATTAATGAAGTACGTCCTGGCGATCAATTAGCAGCTGGAAGCGCAGTACTTGTTAACATGAGCGATGAAACAATTGAATTAAAAGTTGGACAAGATTTTGTTAATTTTGAACAGCCACAAACAAATAGAATGCAACATGACTTTACAGTTATGGCTGCAATGGCAATTTGTATTAAAGCTGACGCAAATAACAATTGTGGTGTTGTTGAGCTAACTGGTTCATAAGAACTAATAAGGAGAAATTCATGGCTTCAAAAAAATATAGCTTTGAAATTCTTGGTAATATTTACCGCGGGAAAGAACGTCTTTCCCGTGGTTCTATTGTAGAATTTACCCAAGAAGAAGCAGACAAGTATGTTAATCTTTTAAAACGTGTTTATTTTGAAAATGAAAATAATAAAACATTATTAGATGCGCAAAATAAAGCTGATAATATTGTTAATGAAGCAGTTAAAAAAGCTAATGTAATTATTGAAGAAGCTTCTAGTAAAGCAAAAGAAATAGTATTAGTTGCAGAAGAAATGTTAGAAAAAGCAAAAACTGCATCAGAAGTAGTAAAACCAAAGAAAACAACAAAAAAAGCTAAAAAAGAAGAAGAGAGTAAATAATGGCTAGAACAACAGATGCAGCAGTTAAGCAGATAATATCACTAAATGTAATAACAGACACAACGCCTTTTATTAATACAGCTAATTTATTAGTAACTCGTCATTTAGGAAATTCTAATTTAGGAAATGCTTTGCTTGAAGAAATTGAAAAATATTTAGCTGCTCATCTTGTTGCTCTTCATAATGACGAACGTCAACTTACTGAACAAAAATTAGGCGATGCTACAGATAAATATGCTGGTGAATTTGGGTCAAAATTAAATTTTACACAGTGGGGGCAAATGGTACAGATGCTTGATGACACTGGTATATTAGCTGGTATTGGTGGAGAAACTGTAGTTATAGACACAATAACTGTTAATTATAATGAGTAAATATACACAAGATGCGACATACTGGAGTCCTAGCACTTTAAATGAATATGGCGAACAGTCTTTTTCTGCACCTGTAACATTTAAAGTAAGATGGGAAGAAAAATCAGAATTATATATTGAAAAAGATACTGGTAAAGAATTACGTTCACATTCTATTGTTTATACACAGACCGATATTGAAGATAATGGATTTTTTTATTTAGGTACATCTGTTTCTTTAAATCCTAGAGATGTAGCTAATGCGTATTTAATTAAACGTGTAGAAAATATAAAAGCTTTAAAAGCAAATAAATACACAAGAAAAATATGGCTATAGATAAACAATCCGAACAAAACGTATTACAAAATCTAAATAAATTTATTCGTAAAACAAACGGTTTAACACATCAAGGTATATTAGCTGCTTTATTATTTGTACAAAGAGAAGCTGTTAAGCGAACTCCAGTTGATGAAGGTGTTTTAAGAAAAAGTTATTATAAAAAATTGTTATTAACTAATAAAAATCATCCTGCTGGAGAGATAGGTAATACGGCTGAGTACGCAAAAGTACAACATGAAAATTTAGAATATAAGCACACTGTAGGGGAAGCTAAATTTTTAGAAAAAGCTATAGTGTTAAATACAAGAACAATATTAGATATTATTACACAACGTTTAAAGGTATAATAAAGATATGGCACAAAATAATCCAGCTAAAGATATAAGAGATAAATTAATAGCCGATGGTGTAACAACTCCATTATTTATTAGTAGTGAACCAAAAACTCCTAATGCTGTCATTACTTTATATAATACATCTGAATCTGAACCTCCTAGTCCAAGATTTTTATTAGATTTTTCAACATTACAAATAAGATCTCGTGCTAATAATTATGAAACAGCATATAATAATTTATTAGAAATATTTAATTTATTAGTAGGTAGTCCACCTTTTACACAAAACACAACTATTTATACTGGAATATTAGCAATGACAAATATATTTGAAATTGGTAGAGATGATAATGACAGACGTATACTAGCGTTTAATTTACGTATGTTTGTTGAGCCAGCAAGTGATGGTCAACATAGACGTAGTATATAAACTTTGCCAATGAGTTTTTTATTTGTTAATATAAAAATAAGGATTACTTTTATTTAAAAGTATTGGGAGGAAAATAAATGGCAGGAACTGCGGCGTATAATTACACTATTTCAGTATCTACAACATCGTCAGGTACATATTATGAAATAGAATCACAAAATGGAACTTTTAACAGAACAGCAGATGTGTTAGACGACACAAACACAACTAATGCTGGATATCACACCCGATTACTTGGTTTACTTGATTCAGCAGCAAATGTAGAAGCTTTATGGCAAGCTACTGATAATGCTTTATCTGCAATTGAAAGTGCATACGAAAATAGAACAGCTTTATATGTTAAAATATTACCAGATGGTGTAGCGGGAAATGGAAAAAAATTCCCAGTAGTTGTTGAAAACTATAATTTATCTTTAGACGTTACTGGATTATGTACATTATCTGTAAGTTTTCAAGGTAATGGTGCCGTAACAGCTGACGACGCATAAGGTTAAATAATGCCGGGATTAGCTGCATATAACGCTTCAATAAAAAAATCAGGTACATCAACATCTTTTACAGATGAAGCCATGACTGATTTAGGTAGTAACATTTATCAAATTACTGATGCTAATAAACAAGTTTTTGATAGAGTTGGTACATTTACTTTCTATGATAATGGTGTAGAAATAGGCGCTTCTGGAATAGATAGTATAAATTATTTATATGGTAAAGTAGTTTTTTCAGCTCCTCCAGTAGGGCCTATAACAGTAGATGGGGATTATGTACCTTTATCTGAAGTTGCTGGAGCTAGAGAATTTAGTTTAAATAGAACTTGTGCAGTTTTAGATGATACAGACACTTCAAATACTGGAGAACATACAAAAAAATATGGGTTACAGGACGTTTCTATAACTTTGAGTAGATTTGACGATTTATCTTATGATTTTCCAACTTTAATTGAAAACAGAACCCCTTTAGTTATAGAAATAGCCCCAGATGCAAATAAATCATATCGTGGTTGGTTTATTGTCCCTACATCAGGATTAAATTTAGATGTTAATTCTTTGTTAGATGAATCTATATCTTTTGAATTAGACGGTGATGACACTGTAGGAAAAACGTTTGCTAGATCTGACGCTTGATAAGTAATTTTTACATTGTATAATAAAATGTAGAATAGAGAGGAGATTAATATGTCAAAGAGTTTAAGAGATGAAATAAGAAAAGCATTATTAGGAAAAAAACAAAAATCCAAAAACAAAATTGTTAAGTTCAATGGCGTTGAAATTGAAGTTAGACAAATATCAATTGCAGATAGAAAAGATTATTTAAATAAATCTATAGATAAAAATACAATGCAATCTGATGTATTACATTTACAAGTTTACGGTATAATAGCTAGTTGTTATATTCCCGATACAGATGAAAAAGTTTTTGAAGATACAGATTATGCTGTTATTAGTGATAGTGTTACTGGTGGGTATGCTGATGTATTATGGCAAGCTGTGCAAGAATTAAGTAATTTTACTGTAGATGAAGCAAAAAAAAACTAGAAGAAGATTCACAACAATACGTAATATATCAACTAGCTGAACATTTAGGTATGTTGGTATGTGATATAGAAGAAAGAATGCCTGCTGATGAATTAGTATATTGGATAGCGTATTTTGAGATAAAGCATGCTAAAATAAAAAAAGAAGAACAGATTGCTAAGCAAAAAAATCAACCTGTTCTGTCAAAGAGGTATAGATAAAAGTGGCTTTAAATCTAGGATCAATTTTTTATCAATTAGGTGTTAATACTGCAGGGTTAAACAATGCAGATAAAAAAGTTAAAGTATTTCAAAAAAATACTACAAATTCTTTTAACGCTATTGATACAGCCGCAAATACTTTAAAAAACACATTAGCTACTGTAATTAGTCTAGAAGCATTGAGACAATCTGCTAAATTAGCGGATTCATTTGGTTTAATGCAAGATAGAATAAATGCTGTTGTTGGCGATGTTAATAGAGCTAATGTTACATTTAATAGATTGCAAGCTATATCGGCAAAAACAGGCGCTGCGTTAAATGTCACAGCAGGTGGATTTCAAAAACTACAATTTGCTAAAGATACTATACGTGGAACAGATGAAGAAATGATTCGTTTAACACAATCATTTGCAGAACTAGGTATGATTTCAGGTACCGGTGTACAACAACTCGATGCTGCTATGTTGCAATTTTCTCAAGGTTTAATAACGGGTACTTTTCAAGCGCAAGAATTTCAAAGTGTTTTAGAAAATGTACCTGCAATTGCTCCTCAAATAGCTAAAGGTATGGGTATAACTGTACAAGAATTAATAAAATTAAAAAAAGAAGGTAAATTAGTTTCTGAAGATGTTTTTAGAGCCCTAGTAGTACAAGCTGATGAAATATCACAAAAAGCTGCTGAAATGCCAATAAGAATGTCGAGAGGGTTTTCTAGATTAACATTAGGTATACAGCAAGCATTATCAAAAATAGATGAAGCAAATGGTATTACTTTAAAATTAGGGGAATCTTTATTTAAAGCTGGTGAACAAATAGAAAGATTTCCTATAGCATTATCAGCAGGCGTAAAAACAATAAAAGATTTAGTTGATAAAAGTGAAAAATTTCAAAGTTTTGTAAAGTCTATAATTCTTGTTTCTGGTAGTATGCTGGCATTAACTGTTTCAACTAAAGTTTTAGTAGGGTTATTTAGTGTTTTATTTAGCTATAAAAAATTGTTTTTTTTAGTAGCAACTGGAATAGCTTATGCAATTGATCAGACTATAGGGTTTGAAACTGCATTAAAAAATATTCAAAAACCATTAGAATCTATAAAAAAATCTACAACTTTTTTAAAATCAATATTTGAAGACCCGGATACACAAGCAGATATTTTAAGAGAAAAATTAATAAAATTAAAAGAAGAATTTAATAAAGAAGACGATAATAATTTAGGTGAGAACTTAGCTAAAAGTATAGATAATAATAAACCTAAAATTGTAAGTGCTTTTCAGAACATTAAAAATGAGATTAGTAATATTTTTAATTCCGAAAATGGATTATTTAATTTTAGCGTAGATAGTTCACAGCTAGATATAGTCAAATCATTTCAAGAAAACATGTTAACTTTACAAACACAACATGCAGAACAAATGAAACAAATTACCGAAGATGCTAACATGGCTGAGGTAGATCAAGCTAGAAAAAAATCATTTGCTCTTATAGCATTAAATGAATATGAAAAAAATACTATAAAATCATTTAACAATAATGCCTCAAGACAACAAATTACATCTGCTGGAAAAGATTTTAAAACACAAATTGATTTAGCAGGACAATATAGTAAAGAATTTTTTGAATTATCAAAAGCAATAACAATTGCGCAATTAGCTTTAAAAACACCTGAGGCAGTTGGTAATGCATATACATTTGGTACTGCAATAGGAGGACCTCCTGTAGGTACTGTATTTGGCGGTATAGCTCTAGGAGCAATGGGAGTTCAAATTGCAGCTGCAAGTTCAGCAACGTTTACCCCTAAAGCTGTAGGGGGAGTAGTATCTCCAGGAAATAGTTATTTAGTAGGTGAAAATGGGGCTGAAATTTTACATATGGGTAGTCAAAGAGGGAATATTATACCTAACAGTAGTTTAGGTGGTATTAGTGGAGCAGCAACCCAATCTAATAACGTTATAGTAAATGTGCATACTTTACCGGGAACAAATGCTGATGTACAAACAACAGAAAATGCTAATGGTGATACTGAAATTGAAATATTTATGCAACAAATAGACGCTAAATTATCTGAAGGTATTCGTACAGGAACTTCAAATTTTTCACAAAGTTTACAAAATACATTTGGCTTAAATAGAGCCGCAGGAGCTGCATTTTGACAACAAGTATAAATTATCCAAATAATGTTTTACCTTTACCATTAGTTGCTAATGTTCAACATAGAGAAGATACTCGTTTATTAAGAACAACTATGGATTCTGGTAATCGTGTAGTACGTAAAAGATTTACTACAGTACCAGTTAATTTTAGTTTTGAGCTTATGTTAGAACAAGATGAATTATCTTATTTTCAAGCTTGGTTTGCAGGAACTTTAGATTATGGGTTAAATTATTTTAATATGGAATTACCTGTTGGTGACGGTATTCGAAGTTCGCATGAGGTACGTTTTTTAGAAAATCCTGCATATAGTTTACAAGGTTATTTATATAGAGTTAATTGTAGAGTTGAAGCAACACAATTAAATTTAGGTGTAGATTATGACAGTGTTATGTTAGGTCTAATTGCAAGTTTAGGTGGTTTTGATGAAGCAAGTAGCTATTTTGATAAATTTGATGTAGCATTAAATGAGACGTATCCATCAAGTGGATATGGTCCAAATGCATAGGAGAAATAAACATGGCAAATCCAACGCAAGCACAAATAGATAAGTTAACAGTTAATTTAACAAGATGGGATAATATTGTAAATTTAGGACCTGAAGATACAGTTGTTTTAGATTTTTTTACTGTAAAAACAGTTTCAGGTTATCTTACAGAATTACGCGCTACAAATCCAAGAGGAGCTTGGGCAACTGCAATTTCGTATGCCTTAAAAGATATTGTTGCTGAAGCCGGGTATGTATATATATGTGTAGAAGCACACACATCAGGAACTTTTAATACTGATTTAACAAATGGTAAATGGGCAATATATCAATTAGATGTTACGTCTAGTATTACATTTGGTTCAGATATAACTATACAAGGTAAATTATTAATAAAAAATAATTTTACTTTAACACAAAATGAATCTCAGTTTTTAATAGAAAATGAAACTACAGGAGAAAGTGCTTGTTTGCAATTTGAAGCTGTAGCTGATAATGGTAGTGGCGGAAATGCTGGGGCAATATATTTTAATGCCGGATCAGATGGATCTACTACAGATAACAAAATTGAATTTAATGCAAATCACCAAAATAATTTAACACCACAGTTAACGATATCTGGTAATGGTAATGTTGAGGTATTAGAAACTTTTATAGTTAATACGGATAGATTTTATGTAGATAACAGTGCTAATTACAGTGCATTTGGATCAACCAATCCTCAAGGATTATTAGGAGGAGACGCTGGCGTACTTATTTTGGATAATACTGCAGATGCAGAAGTTCGGTTAGGTATAAAAAACGATTCCAAACTTTGGATACTTGAAACAGATGGTGCGGATTCAGATAAATTTAAAATAAGAGATGGAACTAGTTCCAATGATAGATTAACAATTGACAATATAGGTAATGTTACAATAGGAACATCAAGGCAAACAGTTATTACTAATAGTAATGACGGATTATATAAAACAGGGTCAACTGGGGGTTGGACATTTAATATTGCAGGTGCTACAGGTTCTGGCGGTACTTTTTTAGGTGGTTTTGGAGCTACTGGAATAGACGATACGATTAGTCATTTTTATATTGGTACAGAAAGCAACAAAATGTTCTATATACTTGATGATAATAGAACTGTTCTTGGTACAGGAAATAGTGCAGCATCTGCTTTATTAACTTTAAATAGTGGTAATAAAGGGTTTTTACCGCCAAGAATGTCAACAACTCAAAGAAATAATATTTCAGGTCCTGTTTCAGGTTTAATAATATATAATACAACTACTGGTAAATTAAATCTTTACGGCGCTTCTTATTGGGAAGAAATATCTAGCCTTTAATTATGGCACTTTCTGAAGAGCTAAAAATATTATATTCAAGCAGTGGTAATAATGTAATTTTAGATACATTGTCATTTAATCATACTACATTTGAAAATGAGATTTTTTTTGTAAACGATTTTCAAGATTTTACAGCTAATTTAGAAAATTCAGGACCTAGCATTGTATTTAAAAAATATGCTTTTAGAATTTCAAAACCAAGTAAATCTGAAAGTGGCAATATTGTTTTAAATATAACCTTAGATACAGTTAATTTAACGTTGTTAAGCAAAATACAAACTGCGGTATCTGACATTAATAATAATCCTATAGAAGTTACTTACAGAACATATATATCAAATGACACAAGTGGCCCACAAAATGATCCCCCTTTAAAATTGTTTTTGAGAAAAATTAAAGTAACAAACACACAAATTAGTGGTAAAGCAGAGCTAGTTAGTTTGCAAAATAGAAAATTTCCTAATGTTATATATGATAATGCTTTTCAAGGGTTACTGTTAGATTCATGACAATTACAACCAAAATAATTAATTCTTTAATAGGGTTACCCTGGAAAAAAGGCGGTAGAACGTTACAAGAAGGTTTTGATTGTTGGGGATTTTTTAAATATTTTTATAATGAATTTTTAAATATAAATATAAATTATGATTATCCATACAAACCAGGTGAAACAAAAAAAATTGTATCTGCTTTTAATGAAGCGACTAGTACTGATAATTGGTTAAAATTAAAAAAACCAGAACCTTATTGTGCAATGACACTATCGATGAATAAAAAAATGCATCATGTAGGTATATATTATGCTGAAGGATGTTTACATTGTGCTGAAAATGTAGGTGTAGTGTATAATAGTTTTAACGATTTAAAACGTAATGGATATAACACATGGAGTTTTTATAAATGCACCCTATAATAAATATTTTAACTAACCCGTTTGATAAAAGTGAAAACGAAAAAATTATTGTTGAAATAAATAGTTTACTAATAGATTTTTTAAAAAAACAATTTCCAAAAGGTTTTAACAGAAACACAATAATAAAATTAAATAATAATATATTAAAAGTTGAAAATTATGATGTTATATTAGACAAAAATGATATTGTAGATATAGAAATACAACCTGAAGGTGGAATAGCATTAGCTAATCTTGCAGTTCAAGAAATTGCTAATATTTTTATTGATGATCCTGAAGTGCCAACTATTGAGCAACCCGATACACTAAATTCGTTAAAAAGACCTACTGGAAACGCATACAATAATCGATTACAACAAAATGTAGCTAGAATTGGTGAACCTATACCTTCTCAGTATGGAAAATTTAAATGGTTTCCCGATCTGGCCACTAAACCATATATACGTTATGAAAATGGTATTCCAATTACGCGATATTTATTATGTTTAGGTCATGGTGAACATGAAATAAATGATATTTTGATAGGAAATACTAGTGTACTTGATACAGAAGATTTGTCGTTTACGCAGTATTTACCCGGAACACCTATGACGGAATTTAATGATAAAGTGCATACATTAAAAGACATGCAAAATGTTACATTTAATACACCAGCTAGAAAATTTACAAATGAAGATGATGCAGTTAATTTTAATAAAACAAGTCAACATATAACTTTAAATCCTAATTCAGATACTGATTTTACAAATATATTTGAGATAGGTGATTATGTTAGAGTAGAACAGGAAATCCCTTTTGGTCCAACTGGTATAGGATTACAATATAATGTTGATGGTTCTTTTGAAATTACTAATGTTACAACAAATATATTGACTGTAAATATTGATCCTTTAACAGATTGGACTGGAGTAACTAATGACGATATAGCAGTAACTTTATATTTAGATGAAAATTTAACACAAAATCCTTTTACAAGAAATGTAATTGGTTTTGCAACTAGAAACAAAGCTTATATTGGATATTTAGTAAATGGTACACATTCTGGAGTTTTTACAATTACTCCAGCGTATACTTCTGGAGACATTATATTAGAAGTTGATATTGAAGCTAATCAAGGAACTGTTGCTTATTATTCTGATAATACAAAAAAAGCACCTTTTGTTAAAACATGCGGGTTTTTACAAAAACCTAATGTTAACATACACTATAGATTATATTATGAATTTCCTTTTATTTTAGATACAGGTACGACGTATAATATAAATTTTGATTCATTACCTACTTATTTAAATAAATTATTAGGTCAAGCTGGTGTTAGATCAGTATATTGGGTTGATCCTACAACTATTACCGATAAAAATTTTCCTACACAAAACCCTTCTACATTGTATTTTACTGAAAACGGAATAACTATACCCGAATCAGATATTTCTTCGATTAATTACGGATCTTTTCCTGGCTATCAAGGAAGTGTAACTTTTAACACACCAAAAACAGGAATAATAAAAGCTCATAATGCTGTAATTCATGTTGATGCAGAACCTGATACATTTAACACATTAATTTCTACAAGTAGTTATACTGCAGAACGTGATAGTTATGGAATACAATTTGGTGAAATTAATAATATTAATGCTGCACAAACACGTACTACATTTCAGAGATCTTTATTTATGTTTGATTCTGATTATGAAATTAACATAGAAGATAAATATGAATGTTTGCTACAAGTTACTGAAGGTTTAAACGATGATTATACTGAAATATATGACAACGCAAAAATAACTCGAATAAAATTAATATACCCTGATCAGCAAAATTATCCTCCCGTAGATTTATTAGCAGTAACAATAAAAAATACCCCAGCACAAATTTTTAATGAAAATAATAATATAAGCGTTGTATCAACAAGAAAATTATTACAATACGACGGTAACAATTGGTTAGGCCCAACATCAACTCGTTCTATTAGTTGGACGTTTGCAGATATATGGATGTCTACGTATGGAGCATCTAGATCTGACGATTTTCTTAATTTACAACAATTACAAGATTTAAATACGTTATTTAATACAAGAGAAGACACTTTTGATGCTGTATTTGATTCAAACAGCACTTGTTTTGAAGCTTTAAAAAAAGTAGCTAGAACAGGAAGATGCAAAGTTATTTTTGATAATAGAATAATAACTTTAATTAGAGATGAAGAAAAAAGTATATATAGATATGCTTTTAGTCCTAATAATATATTAAGTAATACATTTAATTTAGAATTTAATATATTAGATTCTGAAGAACCTAAAGGTATAAAAGTTAAATATTTAGATGAAGACAATAATTATGAAAATAATTTTGTTCTAAGTACGCCAAATTTAGGTAGGTATAAAGAAATAGATTTTTTTGGTGTGGTTAATTATAATCAAGCTTGGAGAGAATCACAATTTTTAGAAGCTCAATTATTAAGACTACGTTATAAAATAAAATTTATAACCGATATACAAGGACAATTGCCATCTATAGGAGATTATGTTTCTATTTCACATGATTTGCCTAATTGGGGACAATCGGGTCAAATTGTTTCAAAAACTGGTACTACAATTACAACAACGCAACCTTTAAATTTTAGTACAGGTTCCCAACCTTATTTTATGCTTTTTAGTAGACCAAATGGCACTATTTCTGGACCACATATTGTCACGCAAGGTTCTAATGAATTTGAATGTATATTAGATACTGATGTTACTGATTTTACATTTATAACTAGAGGAGATAATCAAACACCTACTCGATATCAATTTGGACCAAGTACAAATTACAATCAAGGTGCAATAGTAACTAAAATTACAGCACAGGGAAATAATACACATAGTATTGAGTGCGTACCTTATATTCCTGAAATTTACACCGCAGACACAGGAACACCTCCTGCAAAACCATCTGTTTTACCAACAGGTGCTTTACCACCAAATATTGCTGGATTAGTTTTATCAAATAATACTGCAGGTACAGTTATAGCTAAATGGAATCCGTTATCAAATATAGATAATTATAAAGTACAAACTAGTACAGATAATATTACATGGGTAGATTTTTCAACACCAACTGTAGCTACTGAAACAATATTAGCTACAGGAATACTTTACGTACGAGTAGCATCTGTGATAAATTTAATTGTCGGTGATTACACTTCTAATGTTATAATTGCTGTTTAGATAATTATTGTTACTTGAAAAAAAATTAAACGTAACATTAAAAACATTAAAATTTACTCCTTAAAAAATTAAAAACAATCAAAAATGTTACCGTGTTACTGCATTTTTAAAAAAAGGCTATTTTTGTATATATGGAGCTATAAATAATTAATAATTTTATATTTTTTATTTTTGCAGTAACGCAGTAACATTTTACATTTTTTTCTAATATTTAAACTTAAAAAATCATATTATTACATGTTACCTCATTATTAAGTGGAGTAACATTTTTAACTCAAAACATAATTTTTTGTTACTTCTATATATAGAAAAGTTATCTCTAATAATGTTACTCTATAATAAATTTTTGCCGAAACATGCAAAAACACCTTGCCTTTAATTAATTATGTTATATATTGGTTAAAGAGATTAGAGAGGAGAGTGTAAATATGAATCAAGAAACAAATGATATTATTGTTCGCTTTAAAAAGTTATTTCAAGGTAATCCGTCTGCATATGGTCAATATAATCACATAACAAAAAAATGTAAGACAATAACTGAACAACCTACTTTTCAAAATTATGAAGATCATTTATTAGGATCTAATCAAAATTTAGGTATTATCCCCGTTAGAGATCACGAAGTATCCTGTTTTGGAGTATTAGATTTTGACAATCATAAAACAATAGATGGTGTTAACTTAATAAAATTAGAAGCTACAATACGAAAAATTGGTGCTCCTCTTGTTGTTTGTCGTAGTAAATCAGGTGGTGCGCATGTTTATTTATTTGGAAAAAAACCTCTTAATACAAAATTGTTAAAACAAACTTTATCTAATTATGCTGAAACTCTTACTGGTTTTGGTGAATTAGAAATAGAGATATTTCCAAAACAAGATATGGTAGATCGTAATATTACAGGTAATTGGATAAATTTACCGTACTCAAATTATGAAAGAACAGAAAGATATGCTGTTATTGGAGGTAAACGTGCCAGTATAAAAGAATTTTTAGCTTATGCTGAATCAATGGCAATTGATAATCAAACCATGCTAGAGTTAGGCGCAGAAACACATCAAGATGCTCCTCCTTGTATTGAGAAAATGTTAAAAGAAAAATTACCTGAAGGTAATCGAAATAATGCCCTATATAATTATTGTATATATGTAAAAAAAGCTTTTCCAGAAAATTGGAATAATTTGGTTTATACATTTAACGCTGAACATTTTTCTAGTCCTCTCAAACATGATGAAGTTACAAAAGTTATAAACAGTGTAGATAAAAAAGATACATATTATTATAAATGCCAAGAAGAACCGTGTAAAAGCCGGTGTAATAGCAGTGTTTGTGTAATAAGAAAATTTGGTATTACACCAACTGAACGTAATCAACTTATGTTATCTGAGCTTCCGCAAATGGGTAAATTAAAAAAATACATTACTGATCCTATTGTTTATGAATTAGAGATTGAAGGAAAAAAATTAAAATTATCTGCAAAAGAACTATTAAATTTTCAAGCTTTTAAAATTGTTTTATTTGAACAGTTAGATCGAGTTATAAAACCCATCAAAGCCGAGGTGTGGATGGATATTGTAGATGGTCTTATAAAAAACGTTGAGCATGTAGAAGTACCAGACGATGCGTCACAAAATGGCATTATTCGTAGCTTACTGCTTAATTATTTAGGTAATGCTAATTTGCAAGAAAGTGGCAAAGAAATAGAAAAAAGAAGAGTAATATATAACGGACATCCTTGCGTCCAATTAATGTCTGATAGAAATAACGTATCTTTAAAAAGGCGTTTTGTTTTATTTAAGTCTGAAAGTTTTAGAAAATTTTTACAGCAACAAAGATTAGGTAATGTAACAGGATCAAATATATTTTTTGCTATTAAAGTTTTAGGTGTACAAAATTTTACAATACGAATTAAAGAAAGAACAATAAAAGTGTGGGGGTTACCGTTATTAGGGGATACTGATCAGTTTGATATATATGATAAACAAACTAATGAATCAACAGGTAAAACTAAAATTTTTAAGAAAAAATCAAAACAAGAAGAAGCTATAAAAATAAAAAATGATATTAATTATTGGATTGAAGATAATGACGACGATATGGACGTTTTTAAACCAGAATTTTAGGTAAATATTATGGAAGTTAATTATAATAAAAAAAATAATACATTAATAATAGAACTTAAAATATATGAAACTGATTATGTTAGGAAATTACCAAATAGAAAGTATAGTTCCAGGTTAAAAGCTTGGACAGCGCCCTGTATTAGATTTAACGCTAAGCATATAAAAGATAATTGGTATAATTTAGAGTTTATACGATTTAGTATAGAAGCAAAAAATGCTATAGAACAAACTTTAGACATTTTAAAAATAATAAAAAAAGATTTTCCAAATAGTTATCCTTATAAAATGAAACCTAGAGATTATCAAAAAAAAGGTTTAGATTTTATTTATTCATTAACCATATGTGCTTTATATATGGCAACAGGAAGTGGAAAATCAAAAACTGTAATAGATAAATTAGCCTGTCATTACATAGAAGGTAAAATAGACAGCATTTTAATGGTTTGTCCGTGTAGTATTCGACAAGTATGGATTACACAATTTAAAGAACACTGTCCTATAGGTTATGACATAATTATTGCAGAATTAAAAACAGCAAAAAATTTACGTGAAATTAATGAATTTATTGATGCAAAAACAAATACATTAAAAGTAATAGTTGTGGGTATAGAATCTTTACAATTAGAAAAGTCAAAAGCTATGTTAGTTTGTAAAAAATATATGGAAGAATGTGAACCTGCTGTAGTTGTAGATGAAGCACATGATATAAAAAACCCAACAGCTTCACGTTCAAAAAATCTGTTTAAAATAACACGCAATGCTCCTTATAGAATTGTTATGACAGGAACGCCAGTTTCTCAAGGTATTTTAGATTTATATGGTCTTTTTAATTTTTTAGACCCTAATATTATTGGTATTGGTGATTTTTGGTCTTTTAAAAATAGGTATTCAATATTAGAAGAAATGCAAATATCAGGTAGATCAATAAAAAAAGTTGTAGGCCCTAAAAATGTTAATGAACTTATGGAAATAATAAAACCTTTTACTTATCAAGTTACAAAAAGTGAAGCTGCAGCTGAATTGCCCGATAAAATACGTTTATGTCGTTATGTGAATATGACAAAAGAACAACAAAAAATATATAACGATATACGTATAGAAAGAGTTACTGAAATTGATAAAGCTAAAAAAGAACAATCTTATACAGTTGCTATAAATAATGTATTAGCTGCATATACAGCATTACAACAAATATGTGGTGGGTTTGTATCTAGAAAAACAGGTGTATATAAAAATAATGGAGATGAAATTAGAGAAACAATAGAAGTTGTAAAAGGTAAAAACAACCCAAAAATATTAGAAATAAAAAGAGTAATTGATGAATTAGATGATAGTGAACAAATTATTATATGGTGTAAATTTAGATCTGAAGCGTTTTGTTTAGCACAAGAATTAAAAGGATACAGAACAGATAAATTTAAATACGACAGTGTTGTATATTTAGACAAAACAGCGGAACAACGTATAAGTATTGAAGAACAAATGAATAATAAAGAAATACGTTATTTTATATCTACTCCAAATAGTGGAGGTACTGGTTTAACAATGAACACTTGTGCTTATGTAATTTATTTTTCAAATAGTCAAAGATTATTGTTTAGGGAACAATCTGAAGATAGGTGTCATAGAATAGGCCAACAAAGAAATGTAACTTACATTGACATCATCATGCAAAATACAGTTGATGAAAAAATAATTGATTCATTAAAAAACAAAAAAGATTTATCTGAATATGTAAAAACTTGTTTAGGATCAAAAATTGAATTATTATAAAAGAAATAAAGAGAGGAGAGCACATGGCTAAAGTTTATATTACACAGGATAATGGAAAAAATTATACTCCAGCATGCAATTTTGGTAAGCCTAGTTTTGTTACAAATAAAGAATATAGTTTTATAGAAAATTCAGAAGCTAATACTATAATAAATTTTGAAATTTCTAAAATGACAGCTGATTTTAATACTAATGAAGATTATTTATTATTAAGTGGAGACCCAATTATAATTGCATTGTGTATTAATAAAGTTTTATCAGAATATGGCCATGTAAAAGTGTTAAAATGGCAATCACAAGATAAAGCATATGTTCCTATAACATTAACTAATCAACCTATTGACAATTAACTGATATAAGTTAATATATAGTATATAGTTGTATAGAGAGGAGAGATAACTATGAAAGATAATAAAGTTACAAACATATTAAACAATGAAACGCAAAAACATGTTAGTGATGCAATTACATCATTACAAGCAAGAACAGCATATTTTTTAGAAACATATAAAGATTTAGATAATTATTCTATTGATGAATTAGCAGCAATACAATCAAAATTAAAGAAAGATATTGATAATATAAAAATAGCGGAATCTGCATTAGTTAAATTTTATGAAGTAATACGTAAAGATAAATTACCCCAGCTTATGGATAATCAAGATATTAATGGTGTATCTATTAATAATGTAGGGCGAGTGTCCATAATTGATGATTGTTACGCATCAATTAAAAGTAATAAAAAATCAGAAGCGTTTGAATGGTTAGATGATCATGGGCATGCCGATATGATTACTCGTAATGTACATCCTTCATCTTTAAAAGCGCTAATGAAATCAAAAATAAAGGATGGTGAGGAAATACCAAAAGATATTTTTAGTGTACATGAATTTAAATATAGTAAAATTACAAAGAAAAAATAGGAGAAAAAAATGGCTTTAATTATAAAAGAAGAAAATGCAAGTAGTGGAATCGAATTGCCAACAGAGGATAATCATGTAGCAGTATGTATTGGTGTTTGGGATGTAGGAAAGCAGAAAACAGAATATAATGGTGAAATAAAAATAAAACATAAAGTAGTATTTAGATGGGAAATTAATGAAGAAATTACACAAGAAGGTGAATATAAAGGTAAGAAAAAATGTATTAACAAATTTTATACGTATTCTTTTCATCCAAAAGCTCAATTACGAAATGATGTAGAATCTTGGATTGGATCATTAGGTGATGCTGTATATACTGGCTTTGATCTTGAATTATTAGTTGGACAATCATGCATGCTAAATGTAATACATAATACTAGTAATGGTAAAACGTATGCGAATGTATCTTCTATATCAAAATTACCTAAAGGGTTACCATCATTTGAACCCGATAATAATTATATTGATAACGAACCTGATTTTGTAAATAAAATACGTGCTTCGTTTGCAGAAACATTAAAAGAAACTTCTCAATAAATATAAATATAAGCAGGGTGTAAGCCCTGCTATTTGGAGCATGTTATGAAAAGATATGTTATATATGGTCCTCCAGGTACTGGAAAAACATCAAAAATAGTTAACCTTATTAAGTCACATAATATAGAATCAAAACGTGTTGGTTTATTTAGCTATACTAAAACTGCAGCTAAAGAATTAGCAAAACGATCTAATTTAAAATCTGATTATATTGGGACAATACACTCAATTTGTTTTAAATTATGTGATTTAATACGTGAACAAGTTATAGATAATAAAAAGTTAAAAGAGTTTAGTGATCTTTCAGGTATTCAATTTAGCGGGTCTAATGTACAAGATAGTACAGAATTATTAGATGGTGATTATTATATTGCTTTATATGGATTACATAAATCAAAGTTAAATAATTGTTTTTTAGAGACATACGATAATAGCGATAGACCAGGATTACGTGATGATTGGAAATATTTTGTAACAGCTTATAAAAAATGGAAACATGCTACAGGATATATTGATTATCATGACATGTTAAAAATGGCATTAGATTCTAAAAATGTACTTGATATAGATTTATTGTTTGTTGATGAAGCTCAGGATCTTTCACCATTACAGTGGAAACTTATTAATAAGTGGTCTAAAAATATAAATACGATTTATATTGCTGGAGATGATGATCAAGCTATATTTGAGTGGGCCGGCGCAGATCCTCAAGGAATGTATATTTTTGAAAAAACCCATAATGCAAAAAGAATTTTACTTAATCAATCGTATAGGGTGCCTAATTTAATACATAAAAAAGCAAATGAAATTATATCTAATGTTAATTTCCGTGTAGAAAAAGAGTATAAACCTAAAGATGAACAAGGTGTAATTGAGCATTATTCAGATATACATAATGTAGAAATAAAACATGGTGAAGATATTTTAATCTTATATCGTAATCATTCTTTAAGAAAAGACGTTGAAGAATATTTAGTATCTAAAGGCATACCATATTTAGCTGATAATGGTAAAAAAGGGATGTGCCAAGGTCGGTTTTATAAATTAGTGAATTTATATACCAAGATATTAACATTAGGAGCCGATAAATATCGGTTATGTGATGCTGATCATAGGCTCTTAAAGCAGGGTTTGCATGAAGATCAACAACAAAAACTTGGCACACCGCATATGCATGAAGTGTTAGCAGAGCCCTGGCAAACTACATTAAACCTGCCTATATATTATAAAAATTATTTTGAAGAATTACAATGCAATCGTTTATTAGACAAAACGCCTACTATACATTTAAGTACAATACATAATGCTAAAGGGCGTGAAGCAGAAAGAATTATATTAATAAATGGTATTGGGGAAATGAGTGCTGAAAAATTATATGATGAAAATCAATTAGAGCAAGAAGCACGAGTTTTTTATGTTGCAGTTACTCGAGCAAAAAAACAATTAGATATAGTACATTCAAGTAACAGTTTTACTTGGTTAGGAGGATAATTATGCATGTAGATAGAGTTATAGTTTTGTGCGATATATTAAAAGAATATTGTATACAATATAAAAAACAAAAATCAAAACATGATGTTGAAAGCATTAAAAGAAATTATTTAGAGTTGCAAATACAGGTTAAAAATTTTATAAAAAATAAGAGAGGATAGACATGAAAAAATTAAACAATAAAAAATTAAATTCTTTTCTACAGTATTTAATTGATAATAAACAAGATATAACTGAAATATATTATAAAATAAAACATTATGATGATAAAAAATATATAGGAAAACATGAATCAGGATCTCGAGTTATAACAATTCATATAGATCATACTTTAGAAAGATAACATTTAATATTAGAGATAAGAGAGGATAGTATGTTATTAAAATATTTACAGAATATAGTTTTACTAAAAATATTACTATTTATAAAAGAGCATGAAATAAATGTATCTTTTTATTTAAATAAAACAGAACACGAAATTTATGAATTTTTTAATGTGCATAAAGAAGATAATATTATGTATGTTATTGAAACTTTTATTAATGTTGTTGATTGTCATTATCAATTATTAAATTTTCAATTTGAAAATTTAGAACTTGTATATGGCGACATATATAGTTTAGATTTATTCTAATGAAACCTTTTCATAAATTTCCGTATATAGCTATTGATGTAGAGACATATGGATTAAATTGGTGGGACAAAGATCACGGCATATTTGGAATAGCTATTTCTTATCCTGATGGCAGTGATTATTATTTTGATTTACGAAGACAGCCTGAAGGTTTAAATTGGTTACGTAAACAAACCCCTAGAAAAATTATAAACCATAATATTAAATTTGACTTGCATCATTTATGGTCAGTAGGAGTTAAGTTTGATCCTGCCATATGTGAGTGTACAATGATTCGAGCTTCTTTAATAAATGAACATTTAAATAGTTATAGTTTAGATAATTTAGCAAAAAAATATTTAAATGAAAAAAAAGTAGATGATATTTATACAGATTTGAGTGTTTTGTTTACTGGGCCTGCAACTAGACGAGCTCAGATGCCTAATTTACATAGAGCTCCTGCAGAATTAGTCGCAAATTATGCAAAAAAAGATACACGTTTAGCTTTAAAGTTGTACGAATGGCAACAAAAAGAAATTGAAAAACAGGGTTTACGATCTATAGTCAATTTTGAAAAACGTTTATTTCCCGCAATATTTGATATGGAACGAAGAGGAGTACGTGTTAATACCAAACAAGCAGAACAATCAGTAGATAAACTGACTACAGAAATAGATTTGTCGCAGTCTAAATTAAATGAAATTGCCGGGTTTGCTTGTAATCCTAACCCAAGTTTAGATCTGCATAAATTATTTAACCCACAGCAAAATAAAGAGGGTATATGGGTTGCTTGTGATGGGACAATATTGCCACAAACGCCAGCTGGAAAACCTAGTTTAAATAGTGATGCATTGCGTAATATGAAACACCCTGCAGCAGCTTTTATATTAAAGATAAGAAAATGGCTAAGATGTCGTGACACTTTTTTAAGAGGACATATTTTAGGGAATGTATATAAAGATTATTTGCATCCTAATATTAATCAGGTAAAAGGTGATAGTGGTGGAACTGGTAGTGGACGGTTATCTATAACTAAACCTGCATTACAACAAATTCCTGCTCGTGATAAAGAAATAGCTAGTATAATGCGACCTTTATTTTTGCCTGACGAAGATAGTGTTTGGGGTTGTTGGGATTATGAGCAATTTGAGTTTCGTATGTTTAGTCATTATGTAAACGACACTA
>VTLG01013952.1_pt1 | contig 37755 bp, 55 predicted proteins | sample 4694571 | NCBI WGS metagenome assembly VTLG01 (sample SAMN12604809, study PRJNA352737) | marine metagenome | biome: ENVO:00000447; feature: ENVO:00000209|ENVO:00000569|ENVO:01000036; material: ENVO:00002151; isolation source: viral sequences binned using virsorter ...
GGTCATCCGAAGGCTCGAATAAAAATTAGCGTGGAAAATTTGGACTACTTAACAGACTTAACTAATATGTAAGCGTATTGCTTAACAAATACAAAATGCTAATTACATTTGCAGATTTAGCGCAACTGAAAAACGTGTCTAGGAGTGCAGTTAGCCAAAGAAAGAGGTCAGGTGTTTTAGATGGTGCAATTGTTAAGCACAACGGCAAGACTCTTCTTAACAAGGATCTCGCTATGGACTTATGGGATAAAAATACAGCTCCAGTTTTGAATCAATTACCAGTCCAGACTAAGAAGGAACTGAAGAAACAGATTGATGCTTTGCCTGATGATGCAATACCTGATTTCAATACGAGTAGAGCAAGAAAAGAACATTGGCAAGCTTCTTTAGCTCAATTGCAAGTACAGCAGCAAAAGAAAGATTTAATTCCTGTTACTCAGATTAAAAAATCTAGTTTTGAAATGGGTAGAGCTATTAGGGAAAGCTTGGCAAATTTGGCGGATCGTCTAGCAAGTCAGGTAGCAGGAGAAACAGACCCGCAAGTAATCCATAAGTTGCTAACGCAGGAACATAGGGCGGCTCTTGAGCAGTTGGTTGAATCATGAACGCTTGGGAAGAAGGATTTTTAAAAGGGCTAAAACCACAAGAACCCTTAACTGTTGATGAGTGGTCTGATAAATACAGAGTGCTTTCAAGTCGTGGAAGTAGCGAGCCGGGAAAATTTAGAACCGATAGAACTCCATATTTAAAGGAACCAATGCAAGAGCTTTCAACTGATAGCCCTATCCAAAGGGTTGTATTGATGTTTGCAGCTCAAGTTGGGAAAACGGAGACTATGAATAATTGGATTGGTTATTGCATAGATTATTCACCCGGTCCCATGTTGATGTGTCAACCAACGTTGCAAATGGCTCAGAGATTAAGTAAGCAAAGATTAGAGGGGATGTTGCAAGAGACTCCATGTTTAGCCGAAAAGATCCCGCCGCCTAGAAGTCGTGATAGTGGAAATAGTCAACTAGCAAAGATATTTCCGGGGGGCGTTTTAGTTATTACGGGTGCCAATAGTGCAGCTTCTTTACGTTCAATGCCTGCTAGGTATATAGGACTTGATGAAATATCGGCGTATCCGGGGGATGTAGACGGAGAAGGAGACCCAGTTGCTTTGGCTGAAAAAAGAGCTTCTACCTTTACAAGGCGGAAAATATTACTTACATCAACACCGACCATAAAAGACACATGCAGAATTGAGGCCGAATATGAAGCCAGTGACCAGCGGAAATATTATGTTCCTTGTCCTGTTTGTGGTTTTCAGCAGGTCTTGATGTTTGAGCAACTTAAATTCGATTCAAAGAAATTAGACAAGGTTGAATATGAATGTATTTCCTGTAGAGAGCGTTTTGATGAAACGGCAAAGACAACAATGCTTAGAAAAGGAGAATGGAGAGCAACCAAGCCAGAAAATAAAGGGAAAACGGCGGGCTTTTGGCTAAATGGATTAAATAGCCCTTTAGGTTGGTTGTCTTGGTATGAGATAGCAGACGAATTTCTAAGGGCAAAAAGTGATCCTTCTTTATTACGTGCTTTCACTAATAGTCGTTTAGCAGAGACATTTTCCTACGAATACCAAGCGAAGTTAAACGCTGAGGCTTTGATGGAGACAAGGGAGGATTATTTGCCGGGTACGATTCCTGAACCTGTTGTTTGTTTATGTCTTGGGGTTGATGTGCAAGGTGGTTTAGGGAGTGCTTCCCAAAGATTAGAGGTGAGTTGTTGGGGGTTTGCGGCTGACCCATCGGGACTTGCTGAACAGATGTATCTTATTGATCACAATGTTATTGCAGGCGACCCAAATCAGAGCGAAGTCTGGCGAGCTTTAGACGTTTTGTTAGATGCTGATTATGAACACCCAAGCGGGGGAAAGCTAAAGATTAGCGCTTGTGCGGTGGACTCTGGAGGACTCGCAACCCAGTCAGTTTATGATTACTGCATGAGGCGTAGAGGGAAGGGGGTAATTGCAATTAAGGGTAGTAGTAGATCAGGGGGGCCTATTATTGGCAAAGGGTCAAGAGTCGATATTAATTACAGCGGGAAGATAAGAAAGAAAAGCGGGATTGTTTATTTATTGAATACAGAAGACATAAAAGACAGAATCTTTAGTAAGATAAAAGGAGAAGGAAAAATTCATTTCCACGCAGAGACAACGGAAGAATATTTCAAGGAACTGACGGGAGAATATCGAACACAGAAAACAAACAGCAAAGGATACCCCGTTTCAACGTATGAAAAGAAACCAAATCAAGCCGTTGAAAAATTAGACACATGCGTTTACGCCTATTCTGCTTATTCTTTGCTCTTAAAAACGACTATTAAAGGTAAATTCTTTGAAACTTACGCTAAAAAACTCTTAAATCCAACTAATTCAAAAGCTGAAAATCGAGTAAACTTACGTAATACGTCTAAGCAGCGTTCTTATGTCAACAACTGGTAAGGGGGTTTTATGAATATCCCCGCTTCATTGCGTGCAGGTACAACCGTTACTTGGAGGGATGATAGTTTAGTTGATCCCTACGGTGACCCAATACAAAGTACTGATTCTTGGGTGCTTAAGTATTACATCCGTACAAATAGCGCATCAGGTTTAACTGCTACAGGTAGTACTTACGGAACAGGATGGCAATTTGATCTTTCAACTTCTGACACTGCCCCGTTAACTAAAGGGGATTATTTTTGGCAAGCAATAGTTTCTAAAAGTGGTACTGAATATTCTGTTGGCACAGGTGCATTAGAAGTTTTACAAAGTCTTGCTTATACAGGTTCAGTTTCTTCTATACAAGAAAAATCACAGGTTCTGCAGGATTTGGAAAGCGTCCAATCTGCTATTCGAACTTTAGTTTCAGGTGGTGTTGTAAAAGAATATTCAATTGGTGGACGTTCACTTAAAAAATATGAATTAGGAGAATTAAGAGCATTAGAAACACAATTGAAATACGAATTAAAGCGAGAGCAAAAAGCAGAGTTAATAAGAAATGGCCTTGGCAACCCTCACCAAATGTTTGTACGTTTTTAAATCATGGGAATCTTAAATGCATGGAATGAGCTTTGGAAACCAAACCCAAGAGCTATAAAAAGAATAAAGCGAAGAAACTTCGCTGGGGCTACTGTTGATCGACTAACAGCAGGTTGGGTCACTTCAACTAATTCAGCAGATAGTGATATAAAAGGAAGTATTGCGAAGTTAAGAAATAGAGCAAGGCAATTAAATAATGATGTTGATTATGTAAAAGGTGCGCTTAGGTCTATAACAGATAATACGGTTGGAACTGGTGTAAGGGTACAGGCGCAAGTAAGAAAAATGCGAGGTGGAAAATTAGATCAAAAAATTAACGATCAAATAGAACGTGCATGGTCTAAATGGGGTAAAGCAGATTCTTGTGATGTTGCAGGAAAATTATGCTGGGATGATTTATGTAGGTCAGCAGTTAGTAACTGGATGCTTTCAGGTGAAGTCTGGATAAGAATGATAAGAGGAAAAACTTTTGGTGATAGTTCTGTTCCATTTGCCTTACAACTTCTCGAAGCTGATTTAGTCGATGAGAATTATGTAGGTAAAGCAACTCAAAAGGGTTGGGAGTGGAAAATGGGAGTGCTGTTAGATAACTGGGGTAGACCTAGAAAATATGCATTTTTAACGAAGCATCCGGGGGATACGATGTTTGTTAACCAGCCAACTTCTGAAAAGAAACATATATTTGTAGATGCAAAAGATGTAATACATCTAGCGAAATTCGATAGGCCGGGGCAAACAAGAGGCGTTCCGTGGTTAACCAGTGCAATGCAACGTATGCATCATTTAGAAGGTTATGAGCAAAGCGAATTGGTAAGAGCTAGAGCAAGTTCAGCTCTTATGGCATGGGTGCAATCTCCAGAAGGTGAAGTTAATTCAGATGATGTAGATGGTGATGGAGATCGTGTATTTGATATGGAACCCGGTGCAATTCGTTATCTTGCTCCCGGAGAATCTGTCCACGTGCCAAATTTAGATGCACCAGATGGACAATTTGAGCCTTTCCTTGCTGCGATGCTTAGAGCTTTAGCTGCTGGAGTTGGCTGTAGTTACGAGACAATAAGTAGAGATTATTCCAAAACGAATTATTCAAGTTCACGTTTAAGTTTGTTACAAGACCAAGAAGCTTTTAAAGCTCTTCAATATCAATTACGTGAAGTCTTTTTAGATGTTGTTTATAAGGAGTGGTTAGAGTTAGCTGTCTTATCTGGCACGTTGCAATTAGCAAATTATCAAACAGAACCGGAACGTTATCAATCTGCCCGATGGATGTTTAAAGGCTGGGGTTGGGTTGATCCGATGAAAGAAGTTCAAGCTGCGAATTTAGCTGTTAAATCTGGATTCAAAACACAGTCGCAAATTCTTGCAGAACAATCTGGAATGGATTTAGAAGAATTTATGATTGCCAGAAAAAATGAACTTCAAATGGCTGAAAGTTATGGTCTTTCTTTTGATACAGAGCTTAATATGCCTACGCAGGCTAAAGTAGACGAAACATCTAGTAACTCTGATGAAGAAAATGGAACGTGACTTAGAACAAACATTAGTTCAACGTGATTTTAAATTAGAAGTTAGGGAGGTAGAGAAAGAAGACCGAACTCTTGAATTTCCATTTAGTTCTGAGCAGCCAGTTACTAGGTATTTTGGTAATGAGGTCTTAGAACATACAGAAAGGAGTGCCGATCTAAGTCGGCTTAACGATGGTGCACCTTTACTTTGGAACCATGACCCTAGCCGTGTGATTGGTGTTGTAGAAAGGGCTTGGATAGATGAAAAGAAAAAAAGAGGTTATGCACAAGTCCGATTTAGTGAGGAAGAGTTTGCATCATCTATATATAGAGACATTAAAAACGGGATCATTAGAAATATTAGTTTTGGCTATGTAATCAATGAAATGGAGGCTCGTGGGGACGATCAAGTTGCAGTCCGATGGATGGGTTATGAGATCTCGGCGGTTGCTATAGGTGCAGATAATTCGATAGGTATTAATAGAGCTGCTGCTACTACGCAGGAATCAGATAATATAATATCAGAGCGTATTAAAAACGACTCAGCATCTTCTGATGCACCGTCCAATTCTACCCCTGTTCAAATGACCACTACTCCGAAAGAAAACTTGGAGGTGCGTTCAGAGGCAGTTGATACCCAAAAGGTAATCAAAGCCGAGCGTTCCAGAATCCAAGACATTCAAACAGTTGCAGCTAAGTACAACCTTAGCGAATTAGGAGAGCAATATATTAAAGATGAGCGTAGCGTTGATGAATTTAACGCTGCTGTTTTACGTGAGTGGAAACCTGAAGCTGTTGCACCACAAGTTGATGCTACTGATATTGGTTTAAGCCAAGAAGAAACACGTAGTTGGTCTGTTCTTAGAGCGATTGACTACCTTGCAAATCCCGGTAGTGCTGCAAAGCGTGAAGCCGCTGCTTTTGAAATAGAAGCATCTGAGGCAGCCGCCGCAAAACTTGGTAGAGCATCAAGAGGTATCACAATCCCTAATGAAGTTTTCAAAAGGGATCAGCAGACCCGTCCAGATACAGCGGGCGGAAATTTAGTTGCTACTAGTTTAAGTTCTGACTTCATTTCACTTTTAAGAAATGCAAGCGTATTAGCTCAAACAGGTTCAACAATCTTAACTGGGCTTACAGGTAACATTTCAATCCCACGTCAAGGAAGCCAACAAACTTCTTATTGGGTTGGAGAGGGTTCAAATGTCACTGAATCCGATATGACAATTGAGCAGGTCAATATGACCCCTCGCACAATTGGCGCAATGACAGATATCTCTAGGAAGCTACTTATTCAGTCTTCTTTAGATGTTGAGTCATTAGTTAGAAGTTCTCTTGCTTCTTCTGTTGCTCTTGAAATTGATAGAGCCGCCCTTTATGGAGTTGGTTCTGCAAGTGAGCCTCTTGGATTACATAACGTAACTGGCATTGCGACTGAAAATGTAGGCAACAATGATCCTAGTTTTGCTGATGTAGTCAACATGGAATCCGATATTTCTGTTGCTAATGCTTTAACAGGTTCTCTTGCTTATGTAACTAGAGCCAACATTGCAGGAGCAATGAAAGTTAAGACTAAGGATTCTGGTTCTGGTCGCTTTGTTAATGAAGATGGAGTAGTCAACGGTTACCCACTCTATGTCTCCAATCAGGTGGAGTCTGGAGATATTTGGTACGGGAACTGGTCTGAATTAATCCTCGGTTACTGGTCTGGTTTAGATCTACAAGTAGATCCTTATACAGGCGGTGCTTCTGGAAACGTTCGCGTTCGCGTTCTTCAAGATGTTGACGTTGCTGTTAAGCATCCTGCAAGTTTCTGTCTTGGTGCATAAGCATGAAGATTGAAGCCTTAAGTTCTTTTGGATTAAGAGGCGAAGTTGTTCAGATTGGGGATGTTGTCGAGGCTTCCCCTTCTGAAACAAGACAGCTAATTAACTCAGGTCAGGCAAAAGAGGCCGTGATCTGTGAGGTTCAAAAGGAACCAAAGCCAAAAGCAAAGAAAACCCCTAAAGCTAAACCCACTCCTACCCAAGAGGTAACTGAAGAATGACTATCCAAAACTTAGGTTCAAAAGGAACCGCCGTTGACATTTTGCCTAATGATGTTCTTGCCTCAACCGCTAATGGTTCAGGTGTAGATCTACAAGGTTATGAAGGCGATGCTGCTTTTATCTTTTCAGCGGAAGCTGGCGGATCAGGTGTTACTTATGCCATGAAGATCCAAGAAAGCGCAGACAATAGCTCATGGAGCGATGCGACCGGAGGCGGTTTTACAACCACTTCTGCAAACACAGCAGCATTTGAGCAAATTGCATTAAACATTTCTGACCTTAAGCGCTATGTTCGCGCAGCTTCTACTGTTGCAGGTGGAACAGGCGCAGGTGCTGTTAATGTCACTGCTTACGCTTCTAAGAAGTACACAACTTAATAGTTAGATGTCATTTTCTGATGACATAACAAGTATGTTGGATGGACCCTTTGGTGTTTCTTGCACTGCGGGGTCCACAACTGCTAATGGAATTTTAGATGAACCTACTTCTGTTGTTGCAGGGGATCAGGTCTTGTATGTAGACCGAGTTTTGCATTGTAAAAATTCTGATTTTGGAACTCTTGTCGCTGGCGATTCTATAGCTGTTAATTCTGTTAATTACAAAGTACGCACTAACGAAAAAGATTTAGACGGCCTTACTTGTCAAATCTCATTGGAGAAAGTTTAAATGGCCTCAAAAAGAGAAGACATATTGGACGCAATTAAAACAGCTCTTGCAAACACTTCTGGAGTTGGTTCAAGAATCTATAGATCTAGGACAATACCCCTTGCTCAACGTTCACAACTTCCAGCGTTAATTATTGAATGGAATAATGACGACGCAGAACAAAACACATCTTTACCTACCCTTGACTGGTCTTTATCTGTAACGGTTACTGTTCTTAGTAGCGGCGACGTCCCTGATTCTCAGGCCGATGACACAATCGTTTCAGCCCATGCAAAAATGACCGCAGATTTAACGTTAGGAGGCGAGGCTATAGATATTCAACCTACTAACGTAACTTTTGAAGCGATAGATGGTGATTCTCCAATTGGAGTTACAACGATGGGCTACTTAGTACGCTATAGAACTGAGGTTGACGATATCACCCAGTAATACGGCTAAATAGCAATAAAGGTTTATGATGGAAGCATATTGTTGATTTTGCTGTGCCGTGCCAAAGCTAACTCGGAAAAGAACAATTCTGCTGAAGACTGAAAGCAGCTATGGAAGCGATCCATCTCCAACAGGTTCAGCTAATGCCGTATTGGTTAGGGAATTAAATATTGAACCAATCCAAAGCGATGAAGTGGAGAGGACCACAATTCGCGCATATCTTGGCAACTATGATGTTCTGCTAGCTAATCAAAGGGTTAACGTAACGTTTGATGTAGAAATGGCTGGATCTGGAACAGCCGGAACAGAGCCGCATTACTCACCAGCTTTAAAAGCCTGCGGTCTAGCAGTTACAACAGTTAGTTCAACAAGTAATACTTATGCACCTGTTAGTACTTCTTTTAGTTCATGCACTATTTACGTAAATATTGATGGGGTTAATCATGCTGTTACAGGTTGTCGGGGTACATTTTCCATTAATTGCAGCGTTAATGAAATCCCTGTTATCTCCTTTAATATGACCGGAAAATATAATGCCCCTGCTGATGTGTCATTGCCCACTTGCACTTATCAGAAGCAAGCAGACCCATTGATATTTAAGAATGACAATGTTTCTAATTTTGAAATATTTGGGTCTTCTATGGCTTTGCAGAATTGGAGCTTTGACATGAATAATGAGACTGTTTATAGAGAGCTAATAGGAACAACAGCAACTAAGGAAGTTTTGATAACAGATCGCAAACCAAGCGGCACTTTATCTATTGAGGCTCCAAGCCTTAGCAGTAAAAACTTCTTTACGATTGCCACAGGTAGCTCAACTGGTACTAATAAATTTGTTCATGGAACTACAGCAGGTAATAAGGTTGAGGTTAGCTGTCCACAGTCAGACGTAACCACACCAACTTATGAAGATTCAGATGGTATTCAATTACTGAATTTGCCATTTACTGCAACGCCTAATAGTGGGAATGATGAACTTAGTTTGAAATACACTTAGTTGCCAATATTCTAGGCTGGGCTTACTCTACTATGTAGACATGTTGATTTAATGGCTTTTGTTTTAGATGATTCATCGACCTATTTTTGGCCGATCTCATTACAAGTTCCTGTTGATGGGGGTAAATATAAACGGTGTGATTTTGAGGTTGAATTTCAAAGAATACCTCAATCTGAATTATTAGAATTAATTGCAGCTCAACAGGAAGGCGCTTTAAGTGATGTAGAAATTATTAAAAAGATAATGGTTGGGTGGAAAAATGTAACAGATTCAGAAGATCAGGAGGTTCCTTTTACAGCTACTAATAGAGATCAATTATTAGAAGTAGTTGGGATGGCTTCTGCTATTGGTGAAGTTTTCTTTGAGAGTAGAGCAAAGGCAAAAAGAAAAAACTAATTAACGCCGCTGAATATTGTTGTAAAGGTGGCGTAATTGATAATACACAGGAAGACGCAGCGGTTTTTGGCCTTGCGTTACCTGATCCTGAACCCGAAAAAGATTTTATGGTTTGGCCTGAAAATTGGGATGCTTTAGATCTATTTTTAAAATCACAGACTCAATGGAGAAGTTCAGTTGGCGGAATAACAGGTTTAGACTATGGAGGCGTATTAGCTATTATGGGTATGTATAAATATGATGATCCTGTCACTGTGTTTGAAGATCTTCAAGTATTAGAGGTGACTGCGTTGCGTCTATTAAATAAGGAGGATAAATAAGTGGCTAAGGGTGCAAAATTTAACATGCTGATTGCCGCTAAGACGGCAGGAACAGCAGGAGTTAAACGTCTTGGCTATGCAATGCAAGGCGTTCAAGGAAAGGTAAAAGGCCTTGCGGCTTCGATGGGTTTATTGAATAAGACTTTTGTATTTTTTGCTGCCATGACAGCAGGGGCGGCATTAACTGGAATCACAAAACGTTCTATAGATCTTGCTGATTCTTTCGGGAAAATGAGCGATCAGACAGGAATCGCTGCGAATACCTTGATGGCATACGTAAACGCAGGAAAATTAGCGGCGGTTAGTCAAGAAGAAATAGATAAAGGCTTAAGGCGTTTATCAAGATCAATGATGGAGGCAGACAGAGGAACCATAACTTATAAAAGAAGTTTTGATGAATTAGGAATTAGTGTTAGAGACGCAGAGGGTAACTTTAAAACTACTGAACGGGTTTTTGAAGAGATAGCAGATAAATTTGCAAAGATGGAAAATGGAGCTAGGAAAGCTGCATTAGCACAAGAGATCTTTGGTCGTTCAGGTGTTAGCTTAATTAATTTATTAAATGCTGGAAGTGCTTCTTTAACTGAGTTCAATTGGCAACTTAGTGAAGGTTTTGCTCAAAACGCTGAATACTTTAATGATCAATTAGCAGTAATGAATATACGTACAAAGGGTTTAGGAATGTCTTTATCAGATAGGTTGTTGCCAGCGTTGAATAGTAGTGCAGAGGCTTTTGGCACTTTGATTGATGACACTGAAGCATGGCAAGATTTCTTTTGGCTATTAGAAGGAGGTTTTAGAATTATTTCGGCGGCTGTTTTTGCTACCGCTTCAATGATCAACTTTATGGGTACGGCTATAAAAGATCTTATTCATATTGTTGGATTGGTTGTAACTAGTGGTTTTGATGATTGGGCAAAAATACAAGAGATAGCAACAGAAGGTTTATCTAAAACTTGGAATCAAGCGGGAGAGGATTTTAAAAATTTATGGAAAATACTAACTGAAGATAGTAATGCCCCTGAAAGTTATGCAAATCATATTAAAGGTATAGCTGATGAATTGACTAAAACTTTTGGCGGTTCAATGAAAGCTAAATTAGCTTCTTTTGGAAAGCAAATGGCTGATATTGGTAGTTTAGCGGCTTCTGCTGTTGGGAAAGCATTTAAAGGCTTAGAGGATCAGTTGGTTTCGTTTGTTACTACAGGAAAGCTTGAATTTAGAAAATTAGCTCAAAGCATCATTTCCGATATGGTCAGGATAATGATTAGGGCAAAAATCACTTTGCCATTAATGCAGGCATTCGGAATTACAGGATTTGCAAAAGGAGGTGCCTTTTATAACGGAAATCAAATAACGAAATTTGCACAAGGAGGTGTTATTGATTCTCCTCATATTTTCCCATTTAAGAATGGAATTGGTTTGGCCGGGGAGGCTGGCTCAGAAGCAATATTACCTTTAAAGAGACGTAACGGAGTCTTAGGCGTAGAAGGTGGAGGTAGTACGAGTGTTACGGTTAATGTTGATGCTTCTGGAGCTTCTCAAGTACAAGGAAGTGAAGACAATGCAAAACAATTAGGGCGGGTAATTAGTGCAGCAATTCAGGCAGAATTAGTTAAACAGAAAAGAGTTGGAGGCATACTTGCAACCTAATGGCTACTTTCCCTTCTATTGATCCTTCCTTTGGAATTACAAAGTCGAGTTCTCCACTTGTCACCACAACGCGGTTTCAAGATGGTTACACACAACGTATTAAATTTGGTCTAAATGTTGACCCTAAATCTTGGGCGGTTACATGGGAAAACATTACTGAAGCAAACGCAGATACAATAGAAACTTTTTTAGAAGCAAGAGTAAGTGATGGAGATTCATTTGATTGGACCCCACCAGAAGAAGGTTCCGCTGGTAAGTATGTCTGCGATTCTTGGCGTAAACAGATCAACTATGCAGGACGCGCAACTATTACATGTACTTTCTCTGAAGTATTTGAACCCTGATGGCTGTTCCTGTATCAGAATTACAAAAAAGAAATCCAAGTAATATTGTTGAACTTTTTCAGTTGCAATTAGATACAACTATTCATGGTGTAAATACAACTTATTACTTCCATAATGGATCAGGAGAAGATCAAAATAATATGATTATTTTCAATGGTATTCAATATACAAGGATGCCAATTGAAGCTGATGGCTTTGATTATAACGGTAAGCAATTGCCAAGGCCTACTATTCGTATTTCTAATATCTTAGGAACGTTCACAACGTTATTAGCTACATTACCACAGGGATTAGAAGGGGCTAAAGTAACAAGAATTAGAACACTAGAAAGATATATAGACCATGCAAATTTTGAGACAGGCTATATTTTGACGGAAGATAGTACTGTTGATGCAATTGTGCAGGAAGATGGTGACGTTATTAAAGAAGAATCGGTAGATAATCCGCACGGTACACCAGACCCAACAGCAACTTTCCCAAACGAAGTCTTTTTTATTGATAGAAAATCCTCAGAAAATAGAAATATGGTTCAGTTTGAATTAGCAGCAAGTTTTGATCTAGATGGGGTGCGTTTACCAAAACGACAAGTTCTCCCTGAAGACTTCCCCGGTATTGGCACCTTCTTCTGATGACTTGGAAAAAAGAAGCATTAGAACATGCTAAAAAAGATGATCCAAGAGAAGCTTGTGGTTTATTGGTAATTGTGAAAGGTAAAGAAGAATATTGGCCTTGTAAGAATTTGGCAGTTAACCCAGAAGATCAATTTATTTTAGATCCTTTAGATTGGGCAGACGCAGAAGACAATGGTGGGGAGGTTGTTGCTGTTGTTCATAGTCATCCGATAACAAGTCCCCAACCTTCAGAAGCGGATAAAGTAGCTTGCGAAAAAACAGGGTTAAAATGGTATATCTTGCAGCCAAACTTAGAACAATGGGTTGAATATGACCCTTGTGGATATAAGGCGCCGTTAATTGGTAGAGAATGGGTCTGGGGTGTAAATGACTGTTGGAGTTTATGCCGCGATTACTATCAAGAGGAATTAGGAATTACTTTAGTTGATTGGGATAGACCAAATGATCCAAATGATTTTGTTAAGCGCCCTATGTTTGATAGCTGTTTTGAAGCCACAGGATTCAGGGAATTAAAGCCAGACGAAGACTTAATAAAAGGGGATTTATTATTAATGAGCATCCGCAGTACCGGACTTAATCACATCGGAGTATATTTAGGGGAGCAACTTTTATTACATCACTTGCAAGACCGTCTAAGCAGTAGAGATCTACTTGATGAATGGTTGCTCAAATGTACTGGGAGGCGTATTCGTTATGTTACGTAAAGTTCGTTTGTATGGCGAATTAGCAAAATTTGTAGGTCATCGCGTATTAGAAGCCGACGTATCAAATGCAGCTCAAGCAATACGTTTTCTTATTGTTAATTGGCCTGAGTTAGAACATCATATGGCCGATAGATATTATAAGGTTCTTGTTGAAGATTGGCAGTTGTCTACAAATGAATTGCATTACCCAACTGGGCAGGTAGAGACAATCAAAATAGTTCCTGTTGTTGGTGGAGCTGGTGGCAATGGTGGATTTGGTTCAATTCTTATGGGTGCTGCTTTAATTGGCGCTTCGTTTTTATTCCCCGGTGCAGGTATGTTTGGCGTTGTTGGAGTAGGAGGAACGGGAGTAGTTGGAGGCGCAGGATATACAGGTTTAGCGGCTACAGGTTGGACAGCAGTTGGCGTTGGAACCGCTGTTGGTACTGCGGTTAGTGTCGTTGGTGCGGCTATGGTTCTAGGTGGAATATCTCAGATGTTAACGCCTGTACCTGAAGTGCCAGAAGTTGGGCAAGATCCAAGGGTAGGAGATAGTTTCAGTTTTAGCGGAATACAGAATACAAGCAGAGCTGGGGTCCCTGTTCCCATTGTTTATGGAGAAGTTATTACTGGATCTGTAGCTATTTCTATTGGCGTTGATACTGTGCAGGTGGAAGCATGACAATCGTTATTGGTTCTGGTGGCGGTGGTAAAGGCTCTGTTAGTGAACAACGGCCACCAACTGAAGCAAAAGATAATCTGGATTCTAAGCAATTCGGAAAAGTATTAGATCTGATTTCAGAGGGGGAAATTGAAGGTTTAGCAGATGGTGCAAAATCTATTTATCTAAATAACACACCCTTGCAGGGTGCCGATGGTTCTTTTAATTTTAAAGATGTTTCCTATCAATTAAAAACAGGTACTTCTAATCAAACAAGTATTCCAATAACGATAAATACAGAAACAACAAAAGCTACAGGTTTTAGCACAGTAGCAGCTTCAGATACAAGAGTAGTTCAAATTACTGATTCTACTGTTGATGCTGTAAAAGTAATTATTACTGTGCCTGCTTTGCAAAGCGTTTCAGATAAAGGTGATATTTATGGCGCGGAAATACAACTTACAATAGCTGTTCAATATAACGGAGGTAGTTATTCAAATGTCGTTTCTGGTGGAAAAGGGACTATTGCAGGTAGAACAGGTAATTTATATCAACGTGAATATTTAATTAGTTTAAGTGGTGCTTTCCCTGTAAACATAAAAGTAACTAGAAATACAGCAGATAGTACAAGTAGCAAACTAACAAATGCTTTCCAGTGGAATAGTTATGTTGAAATTAAATATGATAATAGAACTTACCCAAATAGTGCTGTATTAGGAATAAGAATTGACGCTGAACAATTTAACGCCGTTCCCAAGAGGTCGTACCGAATTAAGGGAGTAAAATGTAAAATTCCGCATAATGGAATTGTTCAAAGTGATGGTTCAATTCAATATTCAGGAACATTTAACGGGACATTAGGCGCGGCTCAATGGACTTCTGACCCTGCTTGGTGTTTATATGATTTACTTTCCTCTTCTAGATATGGGCTTGGAGATCATTTAACTGAATCTGAATTAGACAAATTTGCTTTTTATTCTGCTAGCCAATATTGTTCCGAGCAGATTGATGATGGTACAGGAACAGGAAATACAGAAGCGCGTTTTTCTTGTAATGTCAGTATTCAAAATCAACAAGAGGCTTATAACTTAGTCAATCAAATGTGTAGCGTTTTCCGCGCTATGCCTTATTGGAGCGCAGGAAGCTTGACCGTCACTCAAGATTCACCTGCTGACCCAAGTTATTTATTTAGTCTGGCTAATGTATTTCCACCGGGGTTTAGTTATTCGACGACAAGTCAAAAAACAAGACCAACTGTTGTTGTTGCTAAATACTTAGATCTTGAGTCAAGAGATGTTCAATATGAGCAAGTAATTGATACGGCTAATCAGACAAGGTTTGGAACAATCATTAAAAATATTGATGCATTTGCTTGTACATCAAGGGGGCAAGCTAATCGACTATGTAAGTGGATGTTATATATGGAAAACGTAGAAAGAGAGGTTGTTACTTTTGCAACTTCTATAGAAGCAGGTGTTGTAGTTAGGCCGGGGCAAATTATAGAAATTGCTGATCCTGTTAAAAGTGGTGAAAGGCGTGGGGGCAGGATTAAAAGTGCAACAACAACTGCCGTAACTATTGATGATACTACTGATATTGTTTATACAGTTGGTTCAACTTTGTCTGTAGTTCTTCCAGATGGATCAGTTGAAAATAAAACTGTAAGCGGTATTTCTACAAATGTAATTACAGTTGGTTCTGCTTTTTCTTCTGCGCCTAATGTTAATAGTATTTGGGTTTATCAAACGACAAATATTTTAGCTTCTACATGGAGAGTTTTAGCAGTAGAAGAGCAAGACCGCACTAATTATGCCATTAGTGCTGTTCAATATAATTCTGGTAAATATGCACATATAGAAAATAATATTGCATTAACAACTAGAGATATTACCGATTTAGATATTCCGCCTGCGGCTCCTACAGGTTTAATTGGGGAAGAGGTTATTTATGAAAATACTGGCATCGCCCGTGTAAAAATTATCCTTAGTTGGACAACTTCTACAGACAATGTTTTTGTTCGTTGGAGATATGAAAGCGGTAATTGGAGTAGTTGGACTGTTGAATCATCAAAGACTTATGAGATCTTAGATACTGTTGATGGCAACTATACGATTGAGGTTTATAGCGTTAGCGCGTCGGGTTTACAATCAGCTTCTCCAGCTTCTCTAAGTCCTTTTGTTGCTCAAGGTAAAACAGCATTGCCAGCCCAAGTAACGGGGGTAAGTCTTTTACCTGTTGATGAGGCTAGTGCCATTTTGTCTTGGAACCGTGCAACTGAACTTGATGTATTACTTGGCGGGAAAACATTAATTAGACATTCTGAATTGTCTAGTGGTGCTACTTGGCAAAATTCGCAGGAAATAGTTGTTGCAGCTACAGGTAGCCAAACACAAAAACAAGTACCGCTTTTAGATGGAACTTATCTTTTAAAGTTTGAAGATGATGGTGGCAGGCAGTCCCCAACACCCGGAGGTTCAGATTCAGATTGGAATGATACAAGGGTAGTAATAGATTTACCTGCGCCTTCTGAACGTTTAACTGTTTCTACTATTGATGAACATACGGGTAATTTTGCGGGTACTGATAGCAATACTGAATACGATTCAAGCCTTGATGCCTTAAAACTAACAGTTACCAGTAACGCTACGGCGGCATCTGGTGAATACACCTTTGCCAATTCTGTTGATTTAACACAACCTTACGCGGTAAATATTAGAAGAAATTTAAAAGCAACTGGATTTTTCCTTGATAGCTTAATTGATGCAAGAACTGATTTAATTGATAGTTGGGGTGATTTAGATGCTATTGGCGCTGTTCAGGCTGACAAAACTAATTGTTCTGTTTACTTAAGAACAAGTTTAGATAATTCAACTTGGACGACTTGGCGTGAATTTAGTAATGTTTTAGTGAAAGCAAGGTACGTCCAATTTAAGGCTAAGTTAACTTGTTCCGATACGAACCAAAATATAAAGGTTACAGAACTCGGAGCCGTATTAGAATTACAAGGGAGAACAGAATCAATCTCATCTCCTGTTACTACAGGTTCATCTACTTATACAGTGTCCTTTACAAAAGCATTCAAAAATACGCCAAATGTTGCCATTACGCCGACGTCTCAACAATCAGGTGATTTTTATGAGCTAACTAATATCACAAGGACAGGATTTCAGGTAACATTTAAGAATGGTAGTTCTACTGTTGCTAGACCTTTTGTTTGGGCCGCGTCAGGCTTTGGTAAGGAGGTGACATAAATGAGCAATACTCATGATTATTCATTAGCGAATGCAAACGGCCAAACTTTTAGAAGTGACCTAAATAATGTTTTAGGTGATATTCAGTCAACCAATACGGGCACATCTGCCCCTACTACAACAGTTGCAGGGAAATTATGGATTGACGAGACTAATAATTTAATCAAGCTTAGGAATAACTCAAATAACGGTTGGGTAACTCTTGGGGCTAGCAATACTGCAGAGATGGGCCACGCAACAACGGCTTCACCAAGTTTTACTGGAACGATCACTTCAGCAGGTGACATAGTTTGCAATTCCACTAGTCGCCTTAAATTGCCTGCGGGAACAACAGCTCAAAGACCCGGTTCAGCGGCAACAGGTGACACACGTTGGAATACGAGTTTATCTGCACAAGAAATTTATAACGGGTCAACGTGGGAAAGTGGAAGTGTGCCAGCGGGTTCAGTTAGTGCTTTTGCGGGTTTAGCAGTTCCTACAGGTTGGCTTGAATGTAATGGAGCTGCCATTAGTCGCTCTACTTATGCAACTTTGTTTGCTGCAATTAGTACTCATTATGGAGTAGGTGACGGTAGTTCAACGTTTAATCTTCCAGACTTAAGGGGTGAGTTTGTGCGTGGCTTTGATAATTCTAGGGGTGTTGATAGTGGAAGAACATTTGGCACAGCTCAGTCTGGAGTTAATGCTCAACATAATCACACAGGCTCGACAGCTTCAGCAGGTACACACAACCACCCGTTTAGAGCAACTTGGAGGGAAGGCGATGAAGACTCATGGAGTGGAAGCAATAAGGTCTTTAGTGGTGACAATGCGCCGGGTGGTGATATTGCCGTGTATGACTCATCTACTAACCACTATCGGATTCAAGACGCTGGAGCGCATACGCATACAGTAACCGTTGCTAATCAAGGTAGTGCCGCTGGTCCTTATCCTCGGAATATTGCCATGATGTATATCATCAAAATTTAATTATGGCTAATCGTAAAATATCGGAATTTACAGCGTTAACGGCACCTGCGGCCACAGACGTTCTTGCGATTATTGATCAAAGCGAATCAGGCGCAGATAAAAATAAAAAGATTGCATATTCCAACATATTAAGTAAAGGGCCATTAGGAAGTGAAGCGGCCCCAAGTTTTTCTTTCCTTTCTGACCCTGATACTGGATGGGCTAGTGCAGGTGATAACGCTCTTCAACTTGTAACAGGTGGAACAGCAAGATTAACTATTAGTTCGGCTGGGCTTGTCACTATTCCGGGTGATTTAACTGTAAGCGGGACTACAACGACTATTGATAGTACAACTCTTACGGTTAAAGATAAGAATATAGAAATTGCTAAAGGTAATGGTAATGATGCGGCGGTTGATGGGGCAGGAATAACAATTGATTCTACAGACGGTGATAAAACTTGGAATTGGGTTGATTCAACCGATGCTTGGACGAGTTCTGAGCATATTGATCTTGCTTCTGGAAAAGTTTTAAAGGTTGCAGGTACTCAAGTTTTGTCTGCAACTGCTTTCACTGGCAATGCGGCCACGGCAACAACAGCCACAAATTCAACAAACGTAACTGTTGCTGATGAGAGTACAGATACAACTTGTTTTCCATTGTTCACTACGGCGGCATCTGGGAATTTACCACCAAAAAGCGGAGATAATTTCACTTTTAATTCTGCAACGGGGGAGTTAGCCGCAACTTTATTTAGTGGATCGGGTGCATCTTTGACAGCTCTTAATGCAAGTAATATCAGTTCTGGTACTATTGCGGCTGCTAGGGTTCCAACGTTAAATCAAAATACAACAGGATCAGCAGCCACTTTAACGACAAGTAGGAATTTTGCGATAACAGGAGAAGCGACTGTAAGTGATACGGCTTTTAATGGAAGTGCTGATTGTGATATGACTCTTACTATTGACGATAATGTAATTGATGAGGCGAATTTAAAAGTAAGCAATTCACCGACTAATGGATATGTATTAACGGCAAGATCTGGAAACACAGGGGGCATGACTTGGGAGGAAGCCGCAACAGGTGTATCAGATGGAGATAAGGGAGATATAACGGTTTCAAGTTCAGGTGGAACTTGGACTATTGATGATGCTGTTGTGACTTATGCCAAGATTCAAAATGTATCGGCTACTGATCGTTTATTAGGTAGAGATTCTTCTGGAGCTGGAGTTATTGAAGAGATATCGCCAAGTAGTGTTAGAACTATGCTTGGTTTGGCAGCATCGGCAACTACTGATACAACGAATGCTTCTAATATCGGATCAGGAACATTAGCAGCGGCAAGAGTAGCAACGTTAAATCAAGACACCACAGGAACCGCAGCGATAGCAACAACAGTTACTGTTGCTGATGAGAGTAGCGATACTACTTGCTTCCCACTTTTTGTAACTGGGGCAACTGGTGATTTAGGAGCTAAAAGTGGTTCTAATCTTGCTTTTAATTCTGCAACAGGAGCATTAACCGCTACCTCTTTTGTTGGTGATGGTTCCTCTTTAACAGGTATTGCTTCTACTAGTCTTGATGGCTGTGGCTACCAGAACGACCAGACTATTTCAGCAGGAAGTTACTCAATCGCTGCTGGAAAAGGTATGCATTCAGTGGGACCAATTACTAACAATGGAACTGTTACAGTTAGCGGAAATTGGGTTATCAGTTAAAGTTACTATGCCGACATAGCAAAAAGGGTTAGAATAATTTCATGGCAATTGTTCTTGATGCTTCTAGTTCAGCGGGACTTTTAAATCTCGGAACTAATGGAACTATTTCAAATTTAGCCGTTGGTGGTGTGCCAAACGGTGTTATAGATGGAGACGCTATAGCGACAGGTGCAATTACAGCAAGCAAATTTTCATCAGGTGTTGGAGGTAAAATTTTACAAGTAGTATCTACGGCAAAAACAGATACTATGTCTCATACTGGAACTACCGCTTATACAGATGTCACTGGTCTGAGTGTAAATATCACACCTTCTTCAAGTAGCAATAAAATACTTGTAATGTTGTTTTTAACTGTAGGCCAAGGTAATGTTCCGGGGACAAGAATAGTAAGAGATAGTACAGCTATAGGAATCGGTGATGCGTCTGGTAGTAGACTTAGGTGCACAGCTTTGATCAGGAGATCAGGAGATAATAATACTAGTGGCACTGGAACACCTGTCTTTTTAGATAGTCCTAGTACAACAAGTCAAATTACATATAAAGCTCAAATTTCTTTAGAAGCATCTGGTCATACTGCATATATAAATAGAACTCAAAATGACCTAGATAGCTTAACAGGATCAAGATGTATGAGTTCTATTACAGTAATGGAGGTTTCAGCATGACTTTAGACCACTCAGCAATCAGAAAGGCTTACCCCGATGCAGCGACTATTGATGATTCAACAGGTGCGTTTAAAATTGATGGCACAAAAATCAACTTAATTCAAGCTGATATTGATGCGGCACGAACCACATTAAATAAAGAGGCATTGGCTGTTAAATATAAAACTGATCGAACAACTAACGGTTCAAAAATTTATGAGACAGTAGGCAATCAGCTCGATATGTTGTATGCAGACTTAGTTGCAGGAAAGGTTGATACCAGTGGCACTTGGGCTAAACACATCAAATCCGTAAAGGATGCCAATCCTAAGCCATGAGTGAAATAAAACTCCAAGCTGATTCAGGAGGTGGGACGGTTTCATGGAAAGGGCCAGCAACTACAACGAGTGATGCCCACGTCCAATTTGTTTTACCAGTAGCTGATGGCGGGGGAGGCACTGTTTTAAAAACTGATGGTTCGGGAAATTTAAGTTGGATTTACCCAGCAGGTACAGGAGCTTTTAGAGCATATCGAAATGCTGGTCAGACAATAGTTCACGATACTTGGGATATTATCGAATATGAAGCAGAGACGTTTGATACAAAAAGTTGGTATGATACAAGTACTTTTAAATATACGCCACAAGTAGCTGGATATTATCAATTTGACGCTGGTGCATGGTTAGGAGGTGTTGGTAGTGACAACTTAGAGTTGCAATTATCTCTTTATAAAAACACTACGAGATATTCAAGAAGCAATAAAACTGATGATGCTTCATATAACAATCAACAAGGGGTAAAAATCCATGATGTTATTCAATTAAATGGTTCTAGCGATTATGTTCAAGTTCGTTTGCTTCAATATAATTCTAGTAGTTCCAATAGAGATTTAAGTGGCGGTAGTGAACTAAATTATTTTAGTGGTTATTTAGTGGAGGCTACATAATGAGTCAATTAAACGTAAATGCAATCAGAGCATCTAATGGTACTGGTGATGCCATATCCTTTACAGCTTCTGATAAAACCTGTACAGCAAATATCACTAATAACTTAAGCAATAGAAATTTGATAATTAATGGAGCTATGCAAGTGGCTCAACGTGGTACATCAGTTGCTTGGGCTGCTAATGGTTATTTAACTTGTGACAGATGGAACCACAATATTAATAATAGTGCTGGAAGATGGACTGCAAAACAAACAGCGGATGGTCCTGATGGTTTTAGAAGATGTTTAGAATTAGATGTAACTACTGCGGATACATCAATAGCAGCCGCTGAACATGCTCTAATTCAATACAAATGGGAAGGTCAGGATGTTCAACAGTTAGCAAAAGGTACAGCAGGTGCAAAGAAGTTTACTGTTTCTTTTTATGTAAAAGGCAATGGTAATGCGACTTACATGTGTGAATTTTACGATAGAACTAATGACAGACTTACTAGACAACAATTCTCAGTAACTTCTAGTTGGACAAGAGTTACTTTAACTTTTGATAATGAGACTTCTAATGGAACACTAAATGACGATAATTCACATGAACTAGATATGATGATTTGGCTTCATGCTGGCTCTGATTTTACAAGTGGAACATATACTGCTAATACATGGGCAGCTAAAACTAACGCTAATAGAGCAGTTGGTATAAGTTCTTTATTCTCAAGTACAGATAATTATTTTAAAATTACAGGAGTTCAAGTAGAAGTTGGAGATTATGCAACTGACTTTGAGCACAGGAGCTATCATGATGAGCTTTTGAGATGCTGTCGTTATTACTTCAAAATAAGCCCATCAGCAGCAGAAAAACCTATTGTTAGTACAGCATGGGGACCGTTTCAAAACAAAGCTCAAGGTACAACATTTTTCCCTGTGGAAATGAGGACAGAACCTACTGCACTAGAACAATCAGGTACAGCAGGTGATTATCAAGTTTCACATGGATCAAGTGGTGGAGACTGCAATGCTGTGCCTGTATTTAATAAAGCAAGTAAATTTGCTGCTACAACAACCTTTGAAAGGTCTGGCACTCCTTGGAGTCAAGGTGATGCAATTCAACCTTCACCAAAAAATTCAAGTGGTTTCTTAGCATGGAGTGCTGAACTATGAAGTACAAAAAATTAGCTTTAACAGGTATGTATGGAGAGGAGCAGATTTATGCGCGTGTAGAAGATGACGGCAAAATCTATGTTACTTGTAATGGTGATAACCAAGACTTAAAGGATTGGGTAGAAGAAGGAAACACTGTAGAGGAAGCAGACAAATGACTCCTGAACAGATACAAAAGCAAGCCTTGGTTTGGCAAGAAGAATTAAGGAAGCAAAAGGAAAACCGTATTCAAGCGCAGGCTGTTGTAGATCAAGCAACTTTAGCTATTCGAAATCTTGAAGGCGGGTTAAAGTTTGCCGAGATGTTGTTGAGTAGTGAACAGTTAGAAATTGACCCAGTAAGTGAAGAGGTAGTAGAGCCAAGTAGCAAAAAGAAATAGCAAAGAACATAAGAAGTAATGCCTTCCTGAAGGCTTCTTTTACGGCATCTTCGTACATGCTTTTGCTTGCAAGTATGATTAATATGTCTACATATTACTAAAGAATCAATGCGTAAGATTATTGACGGGCTGGCTATTGTCAGTTTTGTATTAATCGCTGGTACTCTTGGCTCAGGCTTTTTTGCATATAAATATGTAACTAGCCCACAGGGTCAGACGAAAATTAAAAACGCAATTATGGGTGATATAACAAAGGCTCTACCAGATGCTATTGGTGGACAAATGCCAAAGGCTACAGGGCCAGCTTTGCCGTTTAAATGAAACAGTTTGGATAAGCGAAAGACTGAAGAAGAAAAGCAGAAGGAAGCTATAGAAAAAGCTAAAACTGAATGGCTAGAGGCAAAATTAATCCAAGAACACAAAAAGAAACAAAATGAGCGAGATAAGGATACCGGAGATTCCTGAGATTGGTATTAGAGATATAAGTATTAGAGAAATTCCTATAGGGTCATATTTGGGCATAGATGTTCCGGGTTGTAGCTATCAGCATAGGGATCAAAATTTAAATCCAAATCTTCTTATTGATGATCCTAATGGAGTATTTACTACCTGCGATGGGGGCGCAGGCATACCTAGTTTTTATCCTATGGACTGGAACCCTAAAGATATAAAGGTTATAGAAGAAAAGGAAACAGCAAAAGAAGAACCCCAGCCAATTTCTGAGACAAAAGCGACTACTCCAGAGATCCCAGAGAAAAAGAATGAAGAAGTATTTAAACCTTGCCCCGGTGTAAACGATCAAAGAGTAGGTGATTATAGAAACGAGAAGAAGCTAGAAAGAGTTTCAGGGCATGAGGTCGGCTTGTCGGGTGAATGTATAACCCTTTATGAGCCTGTAGCTTTTATAGAGCAATATCTGCCAACTCCAGCAACAGCGGTTTCAACTGGGGCAATCGCTCTGATAGCAGCATCAACCCCCCTGCTTGTTCCTATAATTAAAGGAGCGGTAAAAAATATATTTAAAAAACTTACTTCGAAGAAGAAGAAACAGGAGTGATCTTGTGGGTATGAGGTAAAACTTGATTCGGTGAAATTACTACTTCTATGTCCTCACAGGTAACGGCGCTAGGGCTGCCCGGTCTGAAGCGTACCCCCAGCTTGATCTGTTCACTGCATATCTTGAGCCTATGAAGCGAAACTTCTAGAGATGTTTTCTTAAATAGTAACTCTTGATTCTTGATATTTGTTTTTACTGCTTGGTGGCAAAGATCAACGCCTTTTCCTAATGGAATAGTGAACTGGATTGATGCACCCCAATTGAGGGCATAATTATCTTTTTCAAAGCGAGGAATTTCTGAATAGTAAAGAATATCACCTGTGTCTGAATAGATGGGCGTGCGGGTAATAGTTTCTTTTGGTCTTGCAAAGCTATGTGAATTTACAACATAAGGCGAGAAACTAATATTCGGAGTAGTGCATTGAATCCCATTTGAATATCTCATCATAGATCCTGCATTTGGTATTATTTGCGTAGCATTGTTGTTAACGACCCCAGAGGAATTGCTTGAAGGCGATGCCACCGTTGTCGATCCTATAACTGGGGTTTGACTTCCTATTAATGATATAAAAGCTATTGCCCGAATATACTGACCGACTCGCTTACCTGTGTTGTTTCTACAGTCCTTTGTATTGTCGTTACGTTCTCTAACCCCGGCGATGTTACATGTTCGATTAGAGAGAATGGGGCTGCCTCGTTTACTATTTGCCATTGTGGGATAGATTCAAGTTGTGGCGAAGTCCAAGAGAAATCAACGCCGCCAACTGTTTGTGTAGTGGTAGAAGTTGCAGAAGGATTTATTAAGTTTCCTGTTATAGGCTTCACGTTCATACCAGATGAGGAATATGTATAGCCTGTGTTGTAAGAATAAGAAGTCACCGTTTCTGTCAAGACAGATGTAGAAGTTGAATTTACTCGCATTTCTCCGCTACGAAATTGGGGGACCAAAGGAGCTGCAATAGTTTTAGGTGCTATTAAATTGCATAGTGGTAATAAATATAAAAGAGCACTGATAGAATTACCAGCAAGATGATTGCGAAAATAGTTAATAACATTAGTCAATGAAGATTTCACTTTTAATAGAACCAACTGCTGTTGAATTTGCACCACCAGCCGTCAAGCTGACAACGCCCGCACTTGTGACAGATCCAGCTAACGAACCTGCAACCCCTGCCAGAGTAGAAGTTTGATTAGAAAAATTGCCCACTGTGCCTACTGTTGGGGCGCTCCCAGAAATAGCATCGCCTTGAATATACGAACTGCTAAAACTGAAATTCTCACCACCGGATGCGTTCTGCGTAGCCACCACTGTGCCGGGGGTATATATACCTGAGCTGATCGTTCCCGCTGATAGCTGGCCAGCGTTGTCACCTATTGCTGTATCTACTCCTGTGCCAGAAACGCTATAAGTGCTTGGTATTCGGGTAGTGGTTGTGCTAGCAGCGCCTACAGTTAATTGTGCGCTAGATGTAATAGCGTGCCTTATATCTGCTCTAGCTTGTGGAGCTATAGCGAATAGGAAAAGGAGGGGAAGAAAGCGTTTCATTAGATTCGGTCTAGGTCGTTTAATTTGTTACTTTGTTTTATTTCCTCAGCTCCGATAATTTTAATTGGCGTTTCTACACGTATAACTTGATAGCCACCTGAGCTTTCCATATTATCCTTATCTTTCTTTTTGCCGTTGCCTTTTTGGTTGGCATCGATCCCAAAAGTAGTCAATGTTGAGACAAAGATCGAAGCTATGAAGGTCGGGTCCATATCCTGTTTGGGCAGGATGCTTTCAGGCAAATCAACATAGGCCAATGTAAGCAGGAACCCCGACCACCCAAGGACTACTAACCTCGTAATCATTGAGATGAAAGAAACCTGTTCTTCCTTATCGTCAAGACCTGCCTTAATTCTTCCTAGTAATCCCTTCTTCTTTTCTTCAGTAGGTTTTTCGGCCATACGTCTAAATAGTGAATTACGGCTAATCTAACAATAGTTCTTCTAAAAATCATTGACCGAGGCTATAGCTGCTGTTATTTCAGGTGCATTTGTGTACTTTTCAATGACGGCTAAAAAGAACTCGGAATTAAAAGTAGAAATCTTTACCCGTTTAAATCGGCTTGAGACTTCTGTGGCTCGTTTAGAAGAGCGTGTTCAACGTTTCAAAAAGCACTAATGGAAGACATTCTTTCCAGTCCGATTTTTTGGGCAGCGGTGGCTCTTGCCTCCGAAATAGTAGGAGCATCAAAGCTCAGACAAAACGGGGTCATAGCCGTTGTCTTTGACACTATTAAAAAGATGAAGCCAAAAACTACTGATACACCAAAATGATTAAAAAAATCTCTCTAGAAGAAAACGAAAAAAGGGGAGAATATCTAGATACTCTCTACAAATTGGATGGTAGAGACAAGAATGATCATCCTCAAAAAGGAACTTTCAGTGGCCTTCATCAGGAAATATTAATTACTGAAAGGATCTATCAGGAACTGCTTATTTATGAGAAATGGAAAGCTAGAGGGTATCCTGACTTGCCTCTGCCTCGATAATCATCTCTACTAGCTCGGTTTTCTTGCAGTGTTTATGAGGCTTAAGTTCTAATATTTCGTTTAATTGTTTATTAGTCATACCCATTAATTGAAAGCGTCTTAACTTCTCATCTGACATTGGTTTGTCAGGGGAAGAGTATGAAAAAAAATTTCCTAAAGAATTGAAGAGGCCCATATAAGGCAATACCTAAGCTTGGCCTAAGAGTAGCCGCTATGCTTGCGTATTACTAATAAAAAGATAACTTTAGGGAGGAAAGGCAGGCGAACAACTTTCCCTAGTGAGGTGATCTACCCTCTAGGACTCCCCACCCTAGAGGATCACTAGACAAAAAAAAGAGGCCTCTTGTGAGGCCCCTGGTCTATTTAAGTTTTTTAGGCTCTTTTGAAGATTCTTTTAGAATCTTGTCTAGTTCTCTCAGTTGTCTTGCGTCAGATTGTGCAAGTTGTCTGAGGTTTGCCCGAAGTGCGTCAGTAAGTACGCCCATGAATAAACTCCTGTGAAACAATGGGATCTCTCCCATGCGCATATATAGCCCATACGAAGACATAGCGTTTTAATACGTCTGTACTGTTTTATGTGTTTGCAGTAGATCTCGGTGATAAGCATTTCTTATCTGAGCAAAAAGTGGCACATTCTCCGCACAAGGCACTACAGGCTTATAGGGCTTATTGGCACAAGGAAAGAGGTCGAATGTATAGCTATGAACTTTTTAGTACATTCAAACTATCCTTGAAAAACACTGTGCTGCAATTGATTAGAAGAAAAAGAACAAACGTACTTGTGGAGAAGTAGGTGAACACTCGGCACGTAACTATATATAACTACGAAAAATTTGTGTCGGGGGATAGATCGGCTATATCAAAAGTTGTGTTTCACTCCAACTTTAAACCGTCCTTTATTTCCTTTGCAGGTGTTGTATTAAGGGACTCCCCGACGTTGGGCTACCTATCTCCGGTGTCACGGATCAGATGAAATTGGCCATCTTTTCCTTCTATATATTCACGCCTCTTGTAGCCAGTTTCAAAGTCATATTTAGGTTCCACTTTGTAGATTTCATACCTTTCTCTAGGAGGCTCATAAGGTGGATAGTAAAAAAAAGAACCGTCCTGATTAAGGTGAAGTCCATTGCCTAAACAGGTGTATTTCATAGTTATAAAAGCGAAGGGTTAGTTAAGTTTTAATTCTTGGCCAAGTGTCAAAAATAGCAGGCATCTCTTCTGGGTCTATCTCGACTGTTCTTGTACCTGTAACAGTTTTAAAAGGGTTAATCTGACCATCACTTCCTATTGTGTAAAAAGAATGATTGAAGACAGCTTTAGTTTTATGTCGGTGCTTATAGGCGCACCATGCCCTGAACCATAAAGCGAATAATTGCATTTTATTTTTAGCTCTTTTAACCTCTGCTTTTGTTGGCATTGGTAAGTTTGGAATTTTTAAAGGCTCATATATTTGATAAGGGGTTTTGCTATCAAGATTAGGAATCGTTGCCATAGTTATAAATCCTCCTTTGGTATTCCGTATTTTTTGAAATACCATTCACAATATTCTTCAGGTGTTGGCTCTTCACATTTAAAGTTAGGATTATCTACTTGAACAGATCCAAGACCAATACTTGGATACATTGGGCATTGTGATGTCCCCTCGTTGGTATTGAAATAAATTGTTTGACGACTCTTTAAATAATTTTCGATATTCTTTTCATATAAGCATTGAAACTGTCTCCAAGGGCTGAGCATAGAGCGAGGCTTTGCCATAGTTATAAAAGCGAAGGGTTAGAGGTTGATTGTTTTCTTTGAACCTTTATCTGTTGACTCCATGTAATCTTTTCCGAAAGCAAATTGAAAGACCTGATTCTTTTCGCTTTGTGAAAGCTTGCCTATAGAGCCTTCTTTGATTATTTGGCTCATTTGTTGTTCTGTTAGTTTTTTCATTGTTATAAAAGCGAAGAAATAAAAAGGGGGCGTAGTGCCCCCAGTGATTAGGTCAGAGCGAAGAATGTAATCAAAGCTAGAGAAACATAAAGCAGTGATTGAAATTCCTCTTGACCGTTTTGATAAGCTTGAAAGATTTCAGGCTTAAGTGATTTAGATGTGACTTTCATTAGAAAACCGTGTGAAACAACATCAGACACCTCTGCCTGACTCCTTAATTATACATGAGGGGTTTACCCCATGCAACATCAATGCGTATGGGTAGTAACAATTTGTAATGAAGATAATTCTTTAACTCTCTGCAAAGGAATTACTGCAACTTGAGGAACAATGCTATTCCCTAACGCTTTGATTCTTGAATTTCTGTATATCCAATTGGGTACCCCATCATCTCCTCTACAAATCGTGGGTTTAGATATGTATCTTTTCCAGTCTTGTTCAAGCGTGATTCCACCATTACGCCAGGTAAACGTCCTTTCTCTGCTGCTTTTTTGTAATTCATGTTTTCCCCTGAGTCCTTGTAATCCCTTGAACATGGGGTAGGCAATGAGCCACCAACGATCTCTTTGATGACAGGCTCCAACATACGATGCTGGTATGCAACACCATTCACAACAATACCCTGCCTCGGCCAAGTTTCCGAGAACGATTCCAAGTCCGTTAGAAAGGATTGCTGACACGTTTTCCAAGACGATGTATCGCGGCTGTAATAAGCAAATGACTCTGTGGAGTTCGTACCACAAACCAGATTGCGAAGTCTCTGTGATCCCTTCGCGCTTGCCTGCGTTTGAGATTGATTGGCAAGGGAATCCACCACAAACAACGTCGGCTGAATATGGTTCTGGATTGTAGGCTTTGATGTCGTCATAGATAGGAACGTCAGGCCAGTGTTTTTTTAATACCTTTTGGCAATAGGGTTCACATTCAACAAATGCAACCGTTTTAAATCCACCAACAAGTTTTTCAGCGGCATAGCTAAAACCTCCAATACCTGAGAAGGTATCAATAACTGTTAATGGTTCTGTCATGCGTAGGGCTAGCAATACTATGTAATAAAGAAAGTTGTTGATCTGGACCACTCAACATCCACAGGGTTTCTTTCTTCCCATACATCCCTAAAACCGTTTCTTTCGTCTTAAATATCTTCCCTTCCTTAGTCAGGTTGCACATAGCACGCCTTACAGAAGTGATAGGACAATTAAGACCTAATCCGTTTAAAACCATAGAAGGGCTTAAAGCTTTTCCTGTAGAAACGAAATACTGATAAATTGCATCATCTTGGCTTTTTGCCTTTTGATGGTTCAGCATTAAAGAATTACCTGTTTCTTTTGTTGTGTTGTAGTAGCTCATGTTGATTGATCAATGATTGTTAGATGTACCCCCGGTTTTTCTCCTTCTCTTATCCATCGTTTGCTAGCGATCCACTGAATAATTTGGGAATCGTCTTTAACTACGTAAGCTTCCTGTAAAGAATCCCCTACGCTACGGATATATTTATCAAGGTCGCCTCTTGTTGTTTTTTGCCGAGGGGCTGCTGGCCTTAATCCCTTTTTCCCGAAATGTGAATTAGGTCTAGCAAAACGGAAATCTGCAACAACTGAAACTGGAGCGTGGTCCGAATCCCACCCCAAAGGCATATGAGCCACCAGATCAGCAATTAATCTTGCTCGCCAATCTTTTAAGTCAGCATTATTAGAGTAGATAACGCTGTATTGAGTCCTTTTTAAAGAGCCTTGCGGTATAGGCGTACCGAAAACCTCTACTTCAAAGCTGTTCATTTTTTTTCCTTCCAATGCTTGATAAGAAGTTTTAATTCTTGAATCCGTTTTTCTGCGTATTCAATACGCTCTTTAGTGGTCATTTCTTAGACCTCCAAATTCTTTCTAAGGTTTCTATTTCCCGCCTTCTTCTTACCCTTCTAACTATCTCTATGATTTCTTCAGGGGTTGCTTGATATTGGCGTATAGGTTCATTCATTTTTTTTCCTCTCTGATTGTCCAGTAAAAGATTGGTTCTCCTTGTGCTGCAGTGCCGTCTTCTCTATCTTTTGCCATTTGAGTTTCGATCTGTTGCTTTCGATCTAAAACGAACTGTTGGGTAAATTCGCTATAAGACCAACGACCTTCTCGACGTTGACGAACAGCCATAACACCATGAGCCTCATATTTACTATTAATGTTTTTTTGTTCAAAATGATTTTCAAGCTCTTGTTTAAGGCCGCTTTCTAAAGATGTAAGACGAGTAATTTCTTTTTTAATTTTTTTCAGCTCTTCAAGAATCCTATCTGGAGAGTTAAGGTGCATGAAATCAGAGTGGAAATTGGTCACAGTCGGGGATGGGGTCGAGGTAAACATGTTCGAGGAAGGCTCGTTGCCATTCGATGTCACAGTTTTCATAGGGATGATTAGGGGGTGAATCGGGCAGAGATACTTGTTTTACTTCCTTGCTCTGTCTGCGTAGAAATAGTGACAAGAGGCGATGAATTAGTGCCATATTCAGATAAAGAGGGAAGGTCAGAAGATAAAAGGGTAGAACTGCCATAAACACAGAGACAGAGCGGACCCCAGAGGAAGATTGTTCGTTTAAGTTCGTGCATTCCATTTGTTATTTTCCCATATTGAACCGTAGGGGTTTACCCCTGTCAATACGTCTGCATGTTAAAAGTTCGGTTGTCTTGCAAAATAGGCATTTCTTGCTTGTTCGTACACCTTCAAGCAATCTAAAATGTCATATTCTGTAGAGCTTGTTTCTTTTGGTGTTACCCAATAAATTCGCACTGTATCAATATGAAAATTAGGATTCGTTGCTTGTAGTAAGGATATGTAGCCACCCATTTGAACACGGTGATTACTTTTACTAAATTTTTCTTCCTTTGTTTTGTAATCACATAACGCAATGCGCCCTGTTTCTAAATGCCTAAGTATTAGGTCACAAGTACCAGCGATTCTATAAGTCCTATCACACATTCTGTATTCAGTGACTAATGCTTCCCATTTATCCAAGTTTGGATAAGAAAGAAAGCTATCTACCCAAGCTTGATATTTGCCTGCATTGCCAGCTTGCCCAGTATTCCAATATTGATCTATGCATTGATGGAACACATCACCACGTTCTCGATATTGATCAAAACGGGACTGGTTCAAAAACGTCGAGGTCTTCCGGATGTCGCTGATTGACCTTGGTATGTAAGCTTTCATCTTCAGGCAAAAGTACTTGTGGTTCTCCTGGTCGAACAGCAGGAACTTGTCCGGCTTCAAAGTCTCTTGCATCTGCGGATGCTTCGACAGCTTCAAGTGGTTCTGGGTCACGTAATAGATTGCGGTGTTGTGGAATTTGGTGTTTTGGCATTACTGATTTACTGCCTTGAGGAGTTCTGTAGTCATGCCATTCAACTTCTTTAGTTATGTGATTCCATCTCTGGCCAGTAGCAATTAAGTAACCTTGAGAAGGTTGATCAAGATCTTCTTTAGCAAGTAATCCTTTCCCTTCCATTTCTCGAAGGAGTTTGATAGTTGAGCCAATATCAAAAGCTTTTTTTAGTTTTGCCATTAGTCAAGTTGCCAAGGTGCAGGTTTAAATTCTTTTTGCGCTGGGTGAATTATTTCTGGTTCTATTGCTTTTTTAAATGAGGGCATATTGCGTTCATAGTTGACAGCAGTTATAGATTTCCAGTTATTAGCCGTTGCCAACCCTATTTGTTCTAAAGCAACTGGCTTACCATATTTAGACTCAATTTTTTCTAACTCATTAAAAAGAAGGTTGGCAGCATGAATAGTTTTTTTACCTGCTTTAGCTTCTTTCCAATAAACCAATAATTCATCTTTGCACCATTCAAGAGAATCAGGAACTTCAAATACAAAACGTTTGCTTCCCTTCTCTCCTTCTCTCCCCTTATAGCCGTTTGCCTCACGGCAACCGCCTAACCCCTCTTTTCCTCTCAACCCTTCATGTTCTTGATTATTGTTTTTTATTTGTGAGGTATGGGGGGATTGTAAGGGGGGTAACGTCAAATCTGCAAATCCAGCGTTTAAACCTTTAACTACTAAATCTTCTAAAAAGTCAGTAGCGGACTTGTGTTCTGGCTTAACAGCTAACACCCTTGATACTATGCTTTGGTGTAATTCCCATGTTTTTCTCTTGGTTTCCAACGGGTAATTCCATGTAGTTCACATGTAATATGCATGGTGTTTGATGGACTGTCAATACGTATCCATAGTACAAGTCTTAACAAATTGTATTTAATACGGTAGAGTGTGTTTGACCTTCGAAGCGCGGGCTTATGCACCCGACCACAGAGGCCCAGCAGAACAGAATTAAAGAGCTAAGGAAAGAAGCTCGAACTTGCCACAATCCCTTTGATCTACTGGCAGATTTGGTATATGAAAACGAGAAGTTAAGGGAACAGATTGATCAATGCTTGTGTAATAGATCACATTAAAAAGTGAAAACGATTACCATCTTCAACATTAAGTAATGTAAGGGTTGACAGCTGAGCGTAATTACCCCTTGTAATTGGGGTAGACCCCCGCTATGTTGGCTGCATAGAAAATCAACATTCCTGTTTACGCATAGGACACCATGCCAACAAGATTAGATTCCAAGCCTAAAGAAAGACAGAAATATATAGTCGCTTTTGGTAATGCTATTAAAAGATGGCGAGAAATGAATGGTTGGTCACAACAGGTACCTCATGAATTATGCCGCGTATTAAAGATTAATTTTCACAATTCACAGCTTGCTTATTTAGAACGTGGCGTATTAGATCCAAAAGCAGATTTCTTTATTGCTCTTGCAGAACTTAATAGTGTAATTACTAAAAATAAATTTCCGCCTACTCAAGAAGGATTTACTCAATCTACCCGTGATCGTTTAAAAGATTCAGAGTCCTTTATAACTAGTGAAGGTGAGCTTGCTAACGCAACAGATTTTTTTGCAATGTTTATAGGGTTACAGCCTTTGCATAAAAAATACACAGCTAAGTACCAATTGACAGATGATTTCTGCAACAAATATGGTCATTCTCTTGAGAAGGCTTTTAATAAAATTTCCTATGAATTAATGCTATCTCCCAAAAAAACATGGGACGCATTAGCTAAGACAAAAGGTTTTCCAAAAGAGAAAGCTTACTTATCTTTATGTAGACAAATTTTAATAGGGCAGCATGAACTAACAAAAGCTGAAGCCTTGCATTGCCTAAAAATGGTTGATGGCAAAACATGTCCTTGTTATAGAGGTTTAAGCCTTTTGGCTAATACAGATGAGAGTCCTGTGGATATAACAACACTTACAAGAGAAAATCAAAAACTAGTAGAACTTGCAACCGCGTAAAAAATGATACGCCCCCATATCTAGCGTCAACCAATACTTGAGCATGGGGTTGACCCCGTACATATTGTTGCTTATGCTTAACAAGAGTTTATTTAATGAAAGCTTTGGCTACAGATCCAGATGCTCTTTACTCCTATGCTTTAACTGTTTTTGAATCACAGGCACAGGCGTTAGAAGCGGCAGAAGAAGCTCTTAATTTGATAGTTACGCAAGTTAACTGGGATGCTTTAGAACCTGATCAAAAAATACAGGTCAAAGGATGGCATTTAGGTTTACAAGATGCTGTTAAATCTATTAGAGGTAATGACTAATGCCTGTTACTCCTGATGAAAGTGGTTTAACGCTTGCACATTGCAAATTTCTTGAACAAATCGGTAAAATTCAAGAGACAGAAAGTAATTCTTTTTTCAAGGGTTCAAAATACGCAAATTTACAAGGAGTTTTGTCTGTTGTTAATCCTGTTTTGGCTGACAATGGCCTATCTGTTCATCAGGTTTTTGACCACACTCCTGAAGGTAGGACAATACTAAAAACTTTACTTAGACATGTATCAGGTGAGCAGTTAATTAGCTCTGTCTTGTTCCCTGAAACTTCTGGTAAAAACCCTCTACATGATTTTGGAGGAAACACAACATATATAAGAAGATATTCTTTACTCGCAATTCTTGGTATTTGTGCAGGTATTGAAGATACAGATGGTAATCACGCAGAACCACCAAGACAAGAAAGAGAATGGAGAGCTAATACTTCAGACTCAAACAATACGCTTACGCAGACAGATCAGAAACTACCTGCCTTGGCTGAAGAAGCGGATCTTGTCAAATGTAGGTCTCGTTTAAGCAGTCTTTACATGACTGATAAAAAATTAGCTGGTGAGTTTGAAGCTGCCTATTGCGTAAATTTCAATTTCCAACCAACTGTTCATCATCGGATTTCACATCATATGCAAGAACGTATTCATACAGATTTTGTTCTTGATTGGTTTGATAAGCACCCAGAGGCTATTAAGTGATGAGTGAAAACGAATTAAATAAACAAGAGCAATTAAAAGCAGCTCTTAAGCGTTTGAAAAATAACCCCGGTGTTAAACGGGACGAATGGAAGAATCGTTATTTAGTAAGTGCAAAATTAGGTTCAGTTACTTGGAAAGCTTTTCATGAATTTTGCAAAGAACACAATTACAACTACAACGCAGGATTAAACCGCCTCCTGGTGGATAGTCCTCAATTAAAACCTTACTTCAAAGAAAATGCCTAATCCCAATCAAGAAAAACTTTCTGGCCTTTGGATCAATAAGACCAAAAGCGGAGATACTTACTTTTCAGGAAAAAATGACGGCTTTAAGTACGTGATTTTCAAAAATGGGTTTAAAGAGAAAGAAAATCAGCCTGATTATGTTCTTTATAGAGAACCCGTTGAGTCACAAAAGCCTGAAGACATGCCTTTTTAAATAAAGGCTTAGGACACTCTTAGGACACCTTTGATAAACCCGTTTCTACTTATCCTTGTCCCTGATTAGCTTTTAGCCTCGTAGCAATAGTGCTCCCAAAGCACCCGCGCTACCAAACTGCGCCACGCCCCGTCACTGCTTTTTCAGCCCCTCACTAACTTTGTGCTTTTCTGTACCTATGCATAACTAGGCATACATGGTAATCTTAGGACACCTTTAGGACACCCCTATAGTGCCTAAGCTAAAAAGGACCGAGAATTGGGAGAAGACTTTAAAAGAAGATGTAAGGAGTCTAAACCGTGGATGGAGCATTCAGGAATTTAAAGGCAAAATGCGCCTTAAGTGGCGTTACGTTCCAAATCAAAAAGATCAATCTGTAATGCTTCCTTTTAAATGGGCTGAATCTTTTCGCAAGGCTGCAACAAGGCGGATAGATAACATATATAACTTGACCCTAGAGGGCCATAATTTAAAAACGGCTGCCCTAATTGCAGAAGGTAAAGCGCCTAAAATTGAACGTGATTGGACGGCTTGTTTAAAGAATTTTCAGCAATACAAAACAGAACACGAAAACGCAATTACACGAAAAACCTTCGAGCATGATTACGAAAAAGTCATTAAAGACGCTGTAAAACTTTTAGAAAGTAAAGATCCACCAACAACACCCGCTGATCTAATAGAACTTTGTATTAAAGATTGGAAACCCGGAAGCGCAACACGTAAAAGGCGCACTAATTCACTTTGCCAATTCCTTGAGTATTGCGTTACCCGTGAAAAGGCCCCTGTTTCATGGTTGCCACCAAAAGACCGCAAAATTCACATTGGACGTAAGGCAGCTAATACAAAAAGCCAAAAGAAACACCCAATTACAGATCAGGAAATATTGAATCTCATAGAAGATCTACAAACAACTGAGGCGGGAAGTAGATGGGGGAATGCTCTTAAGTTATTAACCGAATACGGTTTAAGACCTGTTGAATTAACCCATTTGCAAGTCAAAAAAGATAATAAAACAGGGCAAAAATATTTATGGTGCTCTTATGAGAAAAAATCAGGGGGCGGAATTACAAAGCCTAGAAGATTAGAACCTTTACCAATAGAAAATACAGACTGGAAATTAATGCCTTTACTAGATGCTGGATTATTGGAATTACCTAAGTTATCCGCAGAAGGAAATGGAGTTGCAGAACAAATTAGAAAATACCTTGAAAGAAGAAAAGCATGGACATCATTAAAAGCAAAGGTGAAAGCCAGAGGAGAAGATTTAGGTACATATTCCTTTAGGCATTCATATTCAGTAAGAGGTCATCAAAAAGGCATTGATTCTGGCTCTGTGGCTGATGCAATGGGGCATACTCTTGAATGCCATTTACGTGCTTACCCTTGGGCTACCAGTGAAACAACTCAAACTGCATTTGATAGGGCTAGATCTTCCACCCTCCTAAATTCTCCATGATATTTTTTTGATGCTTCTCCATATGACAAGGCAGCTTCTTCTTTTGTCTTAAATCCTCCTAAGTACCTATCTATACCGTTAACATTAATTCTTGCGCAATAAGGCAGGGACTCACTTCTTGTTTCATAAACACCCTTAAAGCCAGTTTTATTATTAATGCCTTTCTTTCTGTTTTTATTATTTTCCTCTTCAGTTGCAAGCCTTAGATTTTCAATTCTGTTATCTAATTTGTTTCCATTAATATGATCGACCACAAAATTAGGGCTGGGGTCTTTCCCGTAATGTAAAAGCCAAGCTAGTCTATTTCCTCTGCATTCTTGCCCGTTAATCCATATCCTCCAATATTGTTCACCTGCTTTTCCATGTGGCCCGCCTGCTATATCGCCTTTTTTATATTTCCCATTGGCGGTATCTATTGCTCTTGTAAATTCTCCAGTTAACGGATCATATTTTATATAAAGCTTGCAGAGATCTAAAGGAGGTAGAAACTTGGGCTTCTTGGACATGCTTGCTATTAATGCTTACGCATAGTAAGCTATACACATTCATCAGTCAATACGTATGAGTGTTAATTGGATCTCCCAAAGAAAGGCAAGTGATGCTTTAGGGGTTAGTGAATCAACTCTTCAAAGGTGGCGCAATAAAGAGCACATTCTTCAAATAGGTAAGCATTACAGAAGGAAATCGCCTGTTAGTAAAGTTGTTTTATACGATCTTGAGGCTTGTGAGAAAACATTGAATAGACTATGCACAGCCCCTATTGAGACATAGTGATTAAGCTTGATATAAAAAGCGAATTACCCACAGCCATTAAGTTCACTAATGAGCATGTCAATCAATTACCCTTTTCAGTTGCTCAGGCTTTAACAGCATCTTCAAAGGGAATTAGACAAATCCCAGAATCTAGAACTAGAAGCATAATTTCAGATCTAAGACGTTTAGCAAAGCAAAAATTAGATAGGCCAACCAAAGGAATACAGGACGGTTGGTTTGCTACTACTGCTAGAAAAACAGATCTTAAAACTGTTATCTTTCCTAAAGGTAAATACAGGGGTAAAGGTTGGGATAGAACACGCTATTTTCTAGGCAATATAAAGGGCGGTGATAGGCCTGATAAATGGGTAGAGCTTGAGGCTAGAAAGTTAGGTAGCTTGCCAAGTAATGTTGATCTAGTGCCAACCTACAACGTAAAGAGAGACAACAAGACGGGTAATCCTAATAGAAGACAGATTAAAACGGCGTTTAAAAATGTTGGAACAGGTAAAACTTTTATTGGTAAACCTGATAATACAACTAGACCTTTTGGTATTTACAAAGTTAAAGGCTCAGGCTTAGAAGCTCTCTATGTTGCAAAGTCTTCAACCTCTTACCCTTCCCCTTTGGCAAGCTTAGAGGCTAAAGTTTATGCTCGCGCTAGTTCTGTATTCGGTAGATACTTACGTATGAGACTTGAATCAAATGTAAATGCTGAGATGAGAAGAGGTACAGCCGACCTTAAGACAGGTTTTTTTAAGTAAACCCTTGCTATGACTGGGTCCTTCCTAGAACATTAGCCGTG